>Ga0255039_10000063_pt1 | contig 33138 bp, 47 predicted proteins | sample BC1_12_1_MG_FD_181713 | JGI IMG/M metagenome (GOLD analysis project Ga0255039, IMG submission 181713) | Seawater microbial communities from Strait of Georgia, British Columbia, Canada - BC1_12_1 | ecosystem: Environmental > Aquatic > Marine > Strait | place: Canada: British Columbia | collected... | reverse complement strand
TATTTGTTGATTTTTTTTTCAAAAATTTTTAATTGAGTCATTAAAAATTTAATTGAACATTCGTAGATATTTTTTGGTGTCCGAACTTGATCACTGTCATTTAAAATTTTTAAGACTTGTGTGTCGGATAATTGTAAAAAATCATTATTATTTATTAATGAGTTTAATACACTCAGAAATTTCTGTGAATATACAGACTTATTAACATAAATAGGAAAAATAGAACTTATACTAATTCGTTTAGTCCTATTTTTGTAAAAAACTAAAATATTGTAAAGTTGTTTTCTAGCTTGAAACTCAATATTTCCTCCTAAAATAATATCTGTTCCACGACCGGCCATATTAGTTGCAATTGTAATGCTACCTTTTTTTCCCGCTTGTGCGACAATTTCGGATTCTCGACGAACATTCTCAGGTTTTGCATTAAGAAGTTGATAAGACAATTTATATTCTTTTAGTAACTGAGCTAATAAATCTGATTTTTCAACAGTAGTTGTACCAATAAGAATTGGTTGACCAGTCGCGGAAATAGTCTCACATTCTTTAGCAACTGCGTTCCATTTAGAAAATTGATCTTTATATATTAGATCAGGTAAATCTTGTCGTTTTGTAGGACGAGCAGTGGGAACTTCTTCAACTGATAAATTATAAATCTTTTCAAATTCTATTTCAGCAGTTTTTCCAGTTCCAGTCATTCCTGATAATTTTGGATATAACAAGAAGAAATTTTGATAAGTAATCGAGGCTATAGTTTCACTATTTTCACAAATAGGTAATCCTTCTTTTGCTTCAACCGCTTGATGTAAGCCTTCACTCCATCTTCGGTCAGGCATAATTCTACCAGTGAATTCATCAACAATAATAATTTGATTATTTTGAACAATATAATGAACGTTTATAAAAAATAGTGTAGTAGCTTTGATTGCATTAATAATATAAGGAATCCAGGGATCATTAAGGTTAAATAAATCTTGAACCCCTAAAATTTTTTCAATCTGTAATATACCTTGTTTCGTTAGTATTACATTCTTATTTTTTTCATCTACTTTGAAATGGACATCAACTTCCAAATATTGCGTAACTTCCGCCGCTATAATATATTTGTCAACAGATGTTTCAATTGAGCTTGAAATAATTAAAGGCGTTTGAGCTTCATCAATTAAGATTGAATCTACTTCATCTACAATACAATAATTAAATGGTCGTAGAACAACATCTTGAATATTTAAAGCCATGTTATCACGTAGATAATCAAATCCTAACTCATTGTTTGTTACATAAGTAATATCAGCATCATAATTTTTTTGTCTTTCGCGATTAGTCATATTTTCTTGAATCAAACCTGTATCTAAACCTAAAAATCGATAGATTTGACCCATTGAAACTTGATCACGACTAGCTAGATAATCATTAACAGTAACAATATGAACTCCTTTTTCTGTTAAAGCATTTAGATAAGCAGGTAAGGTAGCCACTAATGTTTTACCTTCTCCTGTTCGCATTTCAGCAATTTTTCCTTCATTAAGAGTTATCCCTCCAATTAATTGAACATCAAAATGACGTAAACCCAATGTTCGTACACTAGCTTCGCGTGTAATTGCAAATGATTCGGCAATAATTGAAGTTAGATTTTGGTCCGTTTTATACTTTTTTTTTAATTCAAATGTTTTTGCTCTTAATTCTCCATCAGTTAATGATTTAACAGTTGTTTCTAATGTATTTATTTGATTAATTAAACTTTGATATTTGTTTATTATGGATTTCTTAGCAAATATATTTTTGAGCATTTTTTACTTTCCCAAAATTATAAAATATATTTTAATTTTTTGTTTCTCAATTACATAGTTTGTAATTATAGTTAAAATTAACCAATAATATTTACTCGTTTTTGTTTAGCGTTTTGATAATCAAATTTTACTGTTCCGTCAATTAATGCAAATAAAGTAAAATCTTTTCCACACCCAACATTACGACCAGGTTTAAATTTCATTCCTCTTTGACGAACTAAGATATTTCCGGCCTTTACTACGTGACCGCCAAATCGTTTAACTCCTAAACGTTTTGAATTTGAATCACGACCGTTTTTTGTACTACCCGCACCTTTTTTATGAGCCATATGTTTAATCCTTAAAATTTTATATAATATTTATATTTTCAATAAGCACCCGCGTAAGTTCTTGTCGATGACCTTGTTTCTTGCGTGTTTTCTTTTTTGGTCGCATTTTATAAACAATAGTTTTTTGACCACGTAAGTGCTCTAATATTTTACCTTGAACTTTTACACTGTCAAGATAAGGCTTTCCAATCAAAATTTCACCGTTATTATTTACAAGTAAAACTCGATTTAATGTAATTTCTTTACCTAAACTAGTTGGAATACGATTTAAATCATAATATTTACCTGTTTCAAACCAAAATTGTCTCCCACTAATTTCGACAATTGCGTATTTCATAATTTAAAATTACTATATCATTAATATAAAACTATGTTACTAAAAAATTTTAAGGAAATCAATTTTTTTAGAACCAGTTAATGTTTTAATGTTCTTAGAGTGTTTTTTAATGTCCATAATTCATTATAAAAAAAATCAAATGCTTTAGATCGATAACAGTCAGGATTGGTAATAATTGATAATGTTCGAGTTATTTTAATGTTTTCAATATTAATAATTTCGATTGTTTTTAATTCAATTTCTTTTTCAATAGCGGAGGAAGAAACAAATGCAGCACCAAGTCCTAAACTAACTGCCGTTTTTATTGCTTCAATTGAATTTAATTGCATTATTATATTAAACTGTTTCGTTTCAATATTGTTTTGAATTAAAATATTATCAATAAATTTGCGAATGGTAGAATTCGAATTTAATGTTATAAAATTTAAATGGTATAAGTCATCTTTATTAATTACTTTTTTATTCTTTATTGCAAACGGATGTGATTTTGGTATGATTAAAGCAAACTCATCTTCTACAAAACTTTCAATTTCTAAATTCTTTTTCAAGCTTTCAGGAACATAACCACCTACAACAGCAATATCAATGTCACGATTTACAACACTCTTAGTAATTAATCTTGTCGAATCAACTTGAACTTTTAAATTTATTTGTGGATAATTTTGAGCAAATAAAGCTAAAACACGAGGCATTAAATATGTTCCAATTGTTTGACTAGCTCCTACCGTTAATTTTCCTCGATCACCGTTTTGAAGATCTTTAATAGCCCGACAACTTTCTTCACATAATGCTAGTATTCGCTCTGAATATTTAAGAAATAATTTACCGGATTCAGTCAATGAAATTTTATTTTTATCTCTATTAATCAACAAAATACCTAAATTATTTTCTAGTGACTTTAATTGTTTGCTTAATGAAGGTTGCGAGACAAATAAAATCTCTGCTGCTCGCGTAAAGCTTTTTTCTGAGGCAATCGCTTTTAAACTGCGTAATTGTTGTAAAGTAAAAGGAAGTGTCATTAATTATGTTAAAACAATATAAATTTTTTTAAATCTAAACAACTAACCAAAATAACTTACATTATTAATAGAATTTTATAAATTGCGGATGGAGAGACTCGAACTCTCAAAACAAAAGTTACTAGGACCTAAATCTAGCGCGTCTACCAATTTCGCCACATCCGCGATTTCTAGATATTATACTATTATATAAAAGTAACCGCAAGTAAATCTTTAAATCTTAAATAAGATTTAAAGATTTATTCATCTTCATTTAAAGTATAAATAAAACTACTAGCTTGACCTCGTAACACTGATTTAGCTAATGATAAGGCTTTTTGAGCTTCTTTATCAGCTTTCTTCTTCCAAGTCGCCTTACGGGAATTTTTTTTTGATTTTGAGGTCCGTTTTTTAGGTACTGCCATAAAATTACCATTTTAAAATAGTTTATAAAACGAAGTATAAAAAAAATAAAAGTAAAAATCAAGTATCTTCTATGATTGAGTGTATTCTTACTGATTCAATCAATTATTATTAGCTAAGTAACTTAAAAAAAAATCTCATTTAAATTACTAAATTTTTAATTTAGTAATTTTGAGTTAAATATTAAATATCTAAAACTGATTAATTTAGAATATTTTTTTAATTTAATATATGAATGTTTAGAGTTAAAAGGTTTAATTTTAAAAACCTTTTAATTCTAGTTATTTATTTCTCCTCACTAGATTCTACTTTTTCCTCATCTTTACGAAGTGCTGGATCAACTGCACTATAATCGACTGTAACAATAATATTATCATATAAATCGGCATCCACTATAAGTTTAGTTCGTGGATAAAGTGGTTTTGCCAAACATTCTTGAGCTAAGTTGTCTTCTAATAATCTCATAACGGCTCGACGTAATGGACGTGCTCCATATACCGGATCATAACCTTGTTCAATTAAAATTGTTTTTACAATTTGTTTTACTTCTAATTCTATTTCTTTTTCTTTCATTCGATTTTGCAATTCTTTTATCATGAGATCCGAAATTTCTTTTATATCATTTCTTGTTAAATGTTTGAAAATAATAATCTCATCTAAACGATTTAAGAATTCTGGACGAAAATATTTTTTTAACTCTTCATTTACTAAGAAAGATATTCGTTTAAAAACTTCTGAATCTACATCAGAGTCATCATCCGATGATAAAAATTCAGCATTTATATCAAAGTAGCTTTGATTTGGTTTTTTTGATTGAATCCCACTTTCTTTTTCAATAATTTTTGCACCAACATTAGATGTTAAAATGATTAACGTATTCTTAAAATCAATTGTTCGACCTTTTGAATCAGTTAAACGACCATCGTCTAATATTTGAAGTAATAAATTAAAAACATCTGGATGAGCTTTTTCAATTTCATCAAATAACACAACAGTATAAGGTTTTCCTCTTACCGCTTCGGTTAGTTGACCACCTTCGCTATATCCGACATAACCTGGAGGTGAGCCAATTAATTTTGCAACAGTATGTTTTTCCATATATTCTGACATATCTAAACGAACCATAGTATCTTCAGTTCCAAACATATATGCTGCTAATGCTTTTGTTAGTTCTGTTTTACCAACCCCAGTTGGACCAGCAAAAATAAAACTTGCAATTGGTCGATTAGGGTTTCTCAGTCCTACTCGAGCTCGACGAATTGCTTTCGATACGGATACAATAGCTTGATGTTGTCCAATTAATCGTTCGTGAAGCGTTTGCTCCATATTTAATAGTTTTTTCGACTCAGATTCTGAAATTTTATTTACTGGAATACCAGTCCAACCAGCAATTACTTCCGCTACATCATCTTCCATAACCATATCAATATGAGCTCGTTTTAAACCAGCTTTTTCATTAATTTCAAGAGCTTGCTTCATAACTTGAATCTGTGTTCGAACTTCCATTTCATATTCTAGTAAATTTGAAGCTGTTTCGAAATCTTGTTGTCGGACTGCCACATCTTTTTCACTTAATGTTTGTTGTAATTCTTTTAATAATAATAATATTCCCTGTGGTAAACGCTTGTTTTCTAAACGAACGCGAGATCCTGCTTCATCTAATACATCAATTGCTTTATCAGGTAGATAGCGATCAGCAATAAATTTGTCAGCAAGTATGGCTGCTTGTTCAATAGCTAAATCATGATAACTTAATGTATGATGTAGTTCAAATTTTGAACGTAAACCACGTAAAATATCAATAGTAATTGCGACACTTGGCTCTTTTACTTGAACTGGTTGGAATCGTCTTTCTAAAGCAGCATCACGTTCAATATATTTTCTATATTCTTCTATTGTTGTTGCTCCAATACAACGGAATTTTCCTCGAGCTAACGCTGGCTTTAAAATATTAGCAGCGTCAACAGCTCCTTCTGCAGCTCCTGCTCCAACTAATGTATGAATTTCATCAATTACTAGAATAATTGTTCCATCATATTGTGCTTCTTCGACAATTCGTTTTAATCTTTCTTCAAATTCTCCACGATATTTTGTTCCTGCAAGTAATGATCCCAAATCTAACGACATAATTATATTTCCTTCTAGGAAATTTGGAACATCTTGGGTAAGAATCAGTTGAGCAAGGCCTTCGGCAACAGCAGTTTTTCCTACTCCAGGTTCTCCAATCAAAACTGGATTGTTTTTACTACGTCTTGCTAATACTTTAATAACTTCAAAAATTTCTTTATCTCTTCCAATTACTGGATCTAATCGTCCTTCAACAGCTTCTTTTGTTATATTATCAGCATATTCATCTAATGTTGGAGTTGTTGTATCACCATCTTGATCTAAGATTCGTTTTTCGACATCTGTTAACGGGCGTAATAATTCTTCTTGATTTTCTTTTATAAGATCTAAAGTTTTTTTACGAAGTTGTGTGATATCCACCCCTAATTTTTCAATAGTACGAATTGCGACACCATCTTCTTCTGCCAGAAGAGCCAAAAGAATATGTTCTGTTCCTACATAATTTTGTCCAATATCTTTTCCTTCTTGAACAGCCATTTCTAATACACGTTTAGCTCGTGGCGTAAAGGGTATTTCTGAAGCAACAAAACCGGTACCGCGACCTATATAATTTTCAACCTCTTTTCTAGCTTTTTTTAAAGTCACTCCTAATGATTTTAACGCTTTAGCCCCCATTCCTTGTCTTTGGCCAACAACGCCTAAAAATAATTGTTCGGTTCCAACAAAATTATGTCCCATTCTTCGAGCTTCCTCTTGAGACAACATAATAACTTTGATAGCCCCTTCTGTAAATTTTTCAAACATAACCGATTCCTCTAAATTGAATGACCAATACGATTTCTATTCACTTAATTTTTGACAAAGGTTTTAGATTTAAACCACTTTACAACAATATATATTGTAATAATGATTGTTATTAGAATTTAAGTTTTGTATAATTATTATTTTAATACTTAGATTGGCGGTATGGCCAAGTGGTAAGGCAGTGGATTGCAAATCCTCTATCCCCAGTTCGAATCTGGGTGCCGCCTCTAAATATTAAGTTAGAATATTGCCTTTTTTTATAATTTTGTTTATAATATAGTAATTCGCAAAAGGGGATGTGGTGGAATTGGTAGACACGACGGACTTAAAATCCGTTGCCTAGTGATAGTGCGTGAGGGTTCAAGTCCCTCCGTCCCCATTATAAATTTTTTTGGATTTGATTTAAGCTTTGACGTTGTACTTTGTAAAAATTACTTAGTTTTTCACATTTTACTAAATTTAAAACTTTAAGTTAGTTAAAGTTTTATTTTTTTAATAATTTTATATTTAACAAAATTTTCTTACGTAAATTACGGTATTCTTCATATAAACAAACATTTTTAGAATTTATATTGTTAATTTTTAGCGTATGTTAAGCATTAACGTTTCGCTTCTACCAATTTTCAACTGCAGTTTTTTAAGTTTCTCAGAAATGGTAATGATTTTATGTTTCTTAATTCGGAAGTTTCTCTACGTAATAATGTTTCAATAAAGGATAGATTCTATCCTTTATTGAAAGGCTACTAATTTATAGTATCAACTTAAAATTAATACGTTAATTAATAAGATCTGCAGTTAATGGTGCATTCTATTCGCGATACATGTCAAATATATGTTTTTTAAAAGATAATTTATTATAATAAACAAATTCGATATAAAACACCCGGAGGTAAATCTGACTCCGCTAATAGATCAAAAATATTTATATTAGAATCGTAATAAATATCTATAATTCGTTTATGCATTCGTAATTCAAAATGTTCTCTTGAATCTTTATCAACATGTGGCGATCTTAAGACGCAATAAATTCGTTTATCTGTCGGTAATACTACCGTTCCTATACTATTCAATTCACTTTTTTTTGCAAGGTCAACAATTTTTTGACACGAAACATCTAAAAGTTGATGATTAAAAGACTCTAATCGCACACGAATTTTATCATTCGTTTTCGTTACCATAATATTTCATACTTATTTAACAATTTTAGATACTACACCTGCACCAATTGTCCGACCTCCTTCACGAATAGCAAACCGCATACCTTCTTCAATTGCAACTGGATAGATAAGTTCAGCTGTCATTTTAATACGATCACCAGGCATTACCATTTCTACGACTGATCCATCATCAGCTGTAAATTGCGTAATTGAACCGGTTACATCTGTTGTTCGAACATAAAACTGTGGACGATATCCCGTAAAGAATGGAGTATGACGACCACCCTCTTCTTTTGTTAATACGTAAACTTCCGCTTCAAAGTCCGTATGTGGCGTAATAGTACCAGGTTGCGCTAATACCATACCTCGTTCAATATCTTCACGTGTAACACCACGTAATAAAATTCCAACATTATCACCAGCAAACCCAGAATCTAACGTTTTCTGGAACATTTCAATACCAGTGATAGTTGTTGTTTGAGTATCTGCAATACCAACAATTTCTACACTGTCACCAACATTAATAGTTCCACGCTCAATACGACCTGTAGCTACAGTTCCACGACCTGTAATTGAAAAAACATCTTCAATTGCCATTAAAAATGTCTTCTCAGTATCACGTTCGGGAGTCGGAATATATTCATCAATTGCATCCATTAACGCATAGATTTTATCAACCCAAGGATTATCTCCACGTTTTAATTCTGGATTCGATGAAATAGCTTCAATAGCTTGTAAAGCTGACCCGGCACAAATTGGAATATCTTCACCTGGAAAATCATAAGTTGAAAGTAATTCACGAACTTCTAATTCTACTAATTCTAATAGTTCGGCATCATCTACTTGGTCTTCTTTATTTAAAAAAACAACAATTTCCGGAACACCTACTTGTTTTGCTAATAAAATATGTTCACGTGTTTGAGGCATCGGACCATCCGCAGCTGATACAACTAAAATTGCTCCATCCATTTGCGCAGCACCTGTAATCATATTTTTTACATAGTCAGCGTGTCCTGGACAATCAACGTGGGCATAATGACGTGCTGCTGTTTCATATTCTACATGAGCTGTATTAATTGTAATACCACGAGCGCGTTCTTCAGGTGCACCATCAATTTCTGAATAGTCTTTAACAACACTATTTCCGTCTAATGCTAATGTTGCTGTAATTGCTGCTGTTAATGTAGTTTTTCCATGATCTACATGACCAATTGTACCAATATTTACATGTGGTTTTGTACGTTCAAATTTTTCGCGTGCCATTATTAAGTTTCCTTAAAAATTTATTTGTATATATATATCTATCTATTATATTAAGCTTTTAGCGAGATTTAATTTTAGTATTAATAACGGAAATGAGCAAAAGCTTTATTTGCTTCAGCCATTTTATGTGTTTCTTCTTTTTTCTTTATAGTATTACCTATATCATTAGCTGTGTCAATTATTTCACTTGCTAATTTTATTGACATAGTTCGACCTACACGTTGTTTAGCATAACGAATAATCCAACGTAATGATAAATTTGTAGCTCGAAATCCATTAACTTCAACCGGTACTTGATAAGTAGAACCACCAATTCGTCGAGCTTTTACTTCTACAACAGGACTCGCATTTTTAATAGCTTTTTCAAAAACTACTAATGGATCTTCATTAGTTTTAGTTCTAATAATTTCAAATGCACCATTTACAATATTTTGGGCTAGATTTTTTTTACCGGATTTTAAAATTCTTGTAATTAATAAACTGACTAAATAACTATTATAAGTTGGATCCGGTTTAGGAAACCGCTTTTTTGAGATGTTACGACGTGACATAATATAAATTTTTTAAAAAATATATGTTATTCTTTATTAAATTAAGTAAAATAGATTTCGTTATTTTAAAAGAAAGTTTTTATAGCCTCTTAAATAGAAAAAATCTTAAAAAACGTAGCCTAAATTCAATTCAAACTACCTTAAATTACATTTTAATAGTTATGAAACATTAAAAAATTTCAAATATTTATTTACTTGTTTTTGGTTTCTTAACTCCGTATTTTGAACGACCTTGCGTCCGATTCTTAACACCACCACTATCTAAAGCTCCACGAACAATATGATAACGCACACCAGGTAAATCTTTAACTCGACCTCCTCGGATTAAAACAACTGAATGTTCCTGTAAATTATGACCGATTCCCGGAATATAAGCTGTAACTTCAAAACCAGATGTTAATCTTACACGTGCAACTTTTCGAATTGCTGAATTTGGTTTTTTTGGCGTGGTAGTATAAACTCGAGTACAAACTCCACGTCTCTGAGGACAATTAACTAATGCAGGTGATTTAGTTTTTTTATTTATTTGTATACGTCTTGAACGAACTAACTGTTGTATTGTTGGCATATATTTATATTAAATATTAGATAAATATAAAATTCTTAAAATATTAATTAATTTTCAATTGATTTTAACCCATACTTTTTCATGAATCGTTCTACACGGCCTTCACTATCAATTAGAGTTTGGGAATTTGTATAAAATGGATGTTTTGTTAACCAGACATCAACTTGTAGCTCCCGCTTGGTTGAGCCAACAAAACCAATAGGTTTTCCATCACAAAAAACAGGAGCTTCTTTAGACCAAGTAGGATGAATCTCGGGTTTTGGCATAATTGTATTTTAATATAATTTATCGTTTTGAATATTGTGGTGCTTTTCTTGCTTTACGTAATCCATATTTTTTACGTTCTTTAATACGGGCATCGCGAGTTAAAAAGCCATAAGGCTTTAAAATTGAACGATTTTGTTGTTCCATTTTACAAAGTAATCTTGCTAATCCTAATTGAATAGAATCTGTTTGACCAGTAAGCCCTCCTCCTTTTGCTAAAACAACAATATCAAATTGTTTTTCTAATTTTAATATTTTTAACGGAGCCCAAATAGTTTCTAAGTATGTTGTATTATATTGCAGATATTTTTCACCAGGAACTTTGTTAATAATAATTTTTCCTTCACCTGGAATAAGAAAAACTCTTGCAACTGACTGTTTTCTTTTTCCAACACCAATTTTATCTTTTTGGAAAATATATTCTAATTTATTATCCATAAAACTTTTTTATAAAATAACTAATTTAGGATTTTGTGCTTTGTGTGGATGCTCAGAACCACGATAGACTTTTAACCGTGTATACATTGTTCTTCCTAATGCACCTTTAGGTAACATACCTTTCACAGCTTTTTCAATGATTCGTTCTGGAATTCGTTCTCGCAGTGATTCAATAGTTTCCCGTTTTGAACCGCCGGGTCGACCTGAATGAGAAAAATATACTTTTGACTTATTTTTTGAACCAGTTAAACGAATTTTTTCAGCGTTTGTAACAATAACATAATCGCCCATATCAACTGAAGGATGATAATCTATCTTATGCTTTCCTATTAAAATTGACGCAATTTCGGTAGATAATCGTCCTAATGATTTTTGATCGACTTCGACCCAATACCACTTTTTTTTGCTATAATTATAAGATGGGATAAATGTATCATTCATAATCTTTTATCAATAAAAAAATAATTACTGTAATATTATTCCTAATTTATTTTTAAGGGTTACGAAAAGCTCATCGGCAGATTTTCGACCAAAATTTTTAAGTTCTTGTAATTTTTCAGGAGAATATTCTAATAAATCGGCAACTGTATTGATCTGCGCTCGTTTTAAACAATTATAAGCTCGAACTGATAATTGTAACTCTTCAATTGCAATATTAGTATGTGGATCAATTGGAGTATGTGAAATTTCTTTTTCGGGTTGATTGATTTCGTGAATAAAATTATTTTCTGTGATTGAACTGAATAAATTAACAATAAATTGTGACGCCTCAAAAATTGCATCTTCCGGTGTGATACTTCCATTTGTCCAAATATCTAAAATTAAACATTCAGTAACTTCATTAGAGTTATCATAAACGTTTTCAATTTTAAAATCTACCTTTTGGATAGGCATAAAAATAGCATCCATTTGTAGAAAATCATCTAACTTATCATGAAAAGTATGACTAGCTAGTTTATAACCTATCCCATATTCAAATTTAAATTCTATTTCTAAGATATTTGAACTAGAAGTCGTTGCAATATAATGATTTGAATTTATAATTTCAAGTCCCGAAGGTAATTCAATTAAATTTGCAGTAATTACAGTTGGCTCTTGAATTTTTAATCGTCCAAATTGTGGTTCTTTAATTTTTCCTTTTATAACAATGCCTTTTAAGTTTAACATTAATTCGAGAATATCTTCTCTAACCCCTTCTATCGTTGAAAACTCGTGCGTTACACCAGCAATCCGAACTGCAGTAATTGCAGTTCCTCCTAAATCTCCCAATAATACTCTTCGTAAGAGATTTCCAACAGTTACGCCTTGACCTGGTTTTAAGCTATTCACTAAAAATTGACCATAATTAGATCCTGCATGTAATTTTTCAGATTTAAGACATTTAATAGAAAGATTTGTCATACTTTAAATTTATTTTTAAATTGTGATTAACATAACTTTCAAATTTTAATATATATATATATATATATTAAACACGACGTCGTTTTGGTGGACGACATCCATTATGAGGGACGGGTGTAACATCTTGAATTGAAGTAATATTAAATCCTACACTTTGAATTGATCTTATTGCTGTTTCACGCCCTGAACCTTGACCTTTAACTAGGATTTCAACACTTTTTAAACCTGAATTCAATGCTTCTAAAGCTGCTTTTTCTGCTGCGGTTTGGGCGGCAAAAGGGGTACCTTTTCGTGCTCCTTTAAAACCTGTACTGCCAGCAGAAGCCCAAGAAATTGTATCTCCTGTTAAATTTGTTACTGTTATTATTGTATTATTAAATGTTGATTGAATATGAACAACACCGGCAGCAATATTTTTTTTTTCTTTTCTCGATGTTGTTTTACGGATTTTTTGTGCCATAATAAATAAAAATTTAAATCAATTTAACGTTAATTAAGAATAAAATTATTTCTTTTTCCCTGTAACAGTTTTCTTAGCTCCACGACGCGACCGAGCATTCGTTCGTGTACGTTGACCTCGAACAGGTAGACTATTCCGATGACGTTGACCTCTATAACAATTTATTTCATTTAATCGTTTAATATTTAAACCATTAAATCGTCTTAAGTCTCCTTCTAATTGTAAATTAGAATCTTCTAATACTTTACGTAATGCAATTGTTTCTTCGGTTGTCAACTCATTTGTTCGCGTTTCATCACTAATATTTGCTAATTCGATCAAAGTTTTTGCTGTTTGGATACCAATACCATGAATATATGTTAAAGCATAAGCAATCCGTTTATTTCTTGGCAAATCTATACCTATTAATCTAACCACTTGATTAACTCCTTTAAATTATTACCCTTGACGTTGTTTATGTTTCGGATTTGGACAAATTACCATAATTTTTCCATTTCGCTTAATAACTCGACATTTGTCACACATTTTTTTTACAGATGGACGAACTTTCATTGTAAATTTTTAATTAATAAGTATTTTTTAATTTGTTTAATTGAACATATCATCATATATATTTGAAAGAAGTATACTTCTCACTTCTCTTGATAAATCAAGTATTACACCGACTAAAATTAATAATGATGTTGTTCCTAAACCATTGAAACTTGAAATGTGTAAAATTGCTTCGACTAGATTGGGTAATGTTGCAACTATTGCCAACATAACTGCTCCGAAAAATGTTACACGTTTCATAACTTGTTTCAAATAAAATGTAGTTGCTATACCAGGACGGATTCCTGGTATACTGACAGCCATTTTTTGCAACTGTTCTGAAATATCCTTAGGATTAAGAACAATAGTTGAATAAAACGAACTGAATATTAGAATTAATGAAAAATAACTAGTCCAATAAATAAATTTAGATGATTTCACTAATAATGGAAGAGTTAAAATTGGTATATTTCCAACGCTACTTATATAATTTGGAATTACTAGTATTGCTGTTGTTAAAATAATTGGCATAACTCCAGCTTGATTAAAACGCAATGGAATATAATTATTTTTTTGTAGATCAGATGAAACAGATGATGTTTGACTTAATTGTCGTGATGATATTAAAGGAATAATCCTTACACCTTCTTGTAAAAAAACAATTCCACAAATTGTTACAAAAAATAATAATCCAATTAGTAACCATTGAATAAACCCAAAACTTTCATTATTTTCTAAAATTAGTTTTTTACTAAAATTTGGTAAGCTTGATACAATATTGGTATATATTAATAATGAAGCTCCATTTCCAAGACCATATTCCGTAATTAATTCACTAAGCCACAAAACTATCATAGCTCCAGTTGTTAACCATATAATTATTTCACCAGCTAAGACTAAATCCCAATCAAATAGAGCCCGTTTTAAATAAAACGCAATACTAAAACTTTGAATAAGAGCCCACGCTAATGTAATTAAACGTGTTAACCTCGTAATACTTCTTTTTCCTTTACTGGTACCTTCTTTTTGTAGTTTTCCAAGACTAGGAATCAGACTAACTAATAATTGTATTAAAATTGAAGCATTTATATATGGAAATATATTTAAAGTAAACAATCCGATTACAAACGTATCATTACCTGAAAAGGTACTTACCAGACTTTTAGTAATTGTATGCCGTTGAATATAAAAAGCTAACTGTCCATGATCAATTCCTGGAACGGGTAAAAAAGTCCCCATTCGAATAAATATTAATATTCCTAAACTTAGTAGAAGACGTTTCAATAAAATATTATTATCACCCGTTTTTTTAATTTCCATTCCTATGATTTATAATTTTAAAGTTATAACTGTATAATTATTTTGAAACAATATCACGATTTTTTGCTACTTGAGACTGAGTAGTCAGGTTTTGTAAAGCATCGATTGAAGCTCGTGCATTATTTAATAAATTATTTGAACCTAATTGTTTAGCAATTACATTCTTAATTCCTACTACTTCAAGAACTGTACGAACAGCGCCACCTGCAATTACTCCAGAACCTTCAATTGAAGGCCGCATAATAATTTTACACGCCCCAAAATTACCAGTTACATTATGTGGAATACTTAATGCCTTTGTTAATGGCACTTTTATTAAATTTTTTGCACCATTTGTTTTTGCTTTTTTAAAAGCGTTAACAACGTCATCTGCTTTAGCAACTCCTACTCCCACTTGACCATTTTCATCTCCAATTACTACAATTGCACGAAAACTCAATTTTTTTCCACCTTTTGTTACTTTAGACACACGACTAATTTTTATTAATCGTTCAACGAACTTTCGCTTCTTTATTGGTTTTTGACGTTGTGGATTTTTTTTTGCTTTATTAACTTGTTTTAAATCAGTGTTCATAAAAATTGATTAAACTTATAATTTTAAGATTTTTAATTAAAATTGTAGACCACCGGCCCGAGCTCCATCCGCTAATGCTTTTATTCGACCATGATAAAGATAAGGTCCACGATCAAATACTATTTTAGTAATATTTTGTTTAAGACTAAGCTCGGCTAATTTTTGACCCATAAGTCTTGACGCGTAACAAGTTCGACCATTTTGAACATCAATTCGAATATCTCGATCTAAAGTAGAACAAGAAACAAGGGTATTTGAATTTGTATCATCAATAATTTGTGCATAAATATTTTCATTTGAACGATATACTGATAACCTTGGTCTTTCTGAAGTTCCTTTTATTGACCCTCGTAAACTTTCACGTTTTAATTTCTTATACCGACTAGGTTTTAATTTTTTATTTTTATTTTTCAGTTTCCATAAAACACGTTTTGAAAATTTCATACTTCTGTTTTTTATGTTTAGATTTCTTTAAAATTCTTATATTTTATTTTTTACCAGATTTTCCAGCTTTCCGTCTTACAATTTCACCTTCATATAAAATTCCTTTTCCTTTGTATGGTTCAGGTGGTCTCCATGAACGAATTTGAGAAGCAAATAAACCTAATTTTTCTTTATCACAAGCTTTTATATTTATTGTTGTATTTTTAACTACTTCAACCGAAACTCCTGATGGGATTTCCATTTTAACTGGATGACTATAACCTAAATTCAATACTAGAGATTGACCTTGAACACTTGCTCGATATCCTACTCCTTGTAAATTAAGAGTAATTTTAAATTGTTCAGAAACCCCTACAACCATATTATTAATTAATGTTCGATATAAACCATGTAAAGCACGATTTGTTCGTGTTTGATTTTTTAAACTGACAACTAAAGTACCCTCATTTTGCTCAATTTCAAACATTTCTGGAATTAAATTTTGCAATGTACCGAATTGTCCTTTTACAACAAGTTCTGATCCATCCCAACTAATATCCACATTTGCTGGTACTTTAATTGGTAACTTTCCAATACGTGACATATAATAATTCCAATTACCAAATATAACATAAAATTTCACCACCAATTCCAAGTTTTTTTGCTTCTAGGTTTGTCATTACTCCTTGTGAAGTTGAAATAATTGCAATACCTAAATTTGCTAAAACTTTTGGTAATTTTTTTGCACCTGTATAAACTCGTAAACCAGGTTTACTTATTCGTTCAATTTTTGTAATAACTGATTTCCTTTGTTTACCTTTATACTTTAAAGAAATAAGTAAATAATTCCGTGAATTTTCAGTATAAATTTCAAAATCTTCAATAAAACCTTCATCTTTAAGAATCGAAGCAATAGCTAAAGACATTTTTGTAACAGGAATTTGCACAATTTGATGCTTAACCATCGTTGCATTTCTTATTCGAGTTAACATGTCTGAGATGGTATCGGTTACCACATTTTTCTCCTTTTATCTTTTTTGTTAAGCTTTTTTAATCATGTGACCATCGTTTTCTACGAAGATGTTTTTTTCTTTCCCAAGATGTATTTATTTCAGAAAGAGTTGAATACTTTTCATACGATCCACAATCATTTAATGGAAAGCGTAAAAAGTTAAAAAGTATCATTCCATTTAATGTTTTCTCCATTGTTTTTAATTTTGATTTTGAACCAGTTGAAGATAAAACCAAAGTTATAGTAAAACCTTGAATTTGATCAACATCTTCATATTCAATTTCTGGAAAAATCAACTGTTCTTTTAGTCCTAAAGTATAATTACCTGCTTTATCAAAACTTCTTACAGATAAACCTCTGAAATCACGGATTTGTGAAAATGTAAAAAATATAAGTTTTTTAAGAAACGCATACATTTTTTCACCTCGCAATGTAACCGTAAGACCTAATTCCATGTCATCACGAATTTTAAAAGTAGCAATAGCCTTTTTTGATCGTGTGATGATAGGTTTCTGTCCAGTAATTTTAGTAAATTCTTCAATGCTTTTTTTTAAAATACTACTGTTTTGTGCTGCTAATCCTAACCCACGATTAATTTGAATTTTTTTAAGTTTAGGTATCTTATGTGGGTTATTAAACATAGAAGGATTAGTTTTTCTTAAAACTGGCCGGATTCCTTCTTCGTATTCTTTTTTTATATCTTCCAGTAAACAATTTATCTCGGCTATTTCTTCTAATGACTGATAGTTACGCATATTAAATTATGACTCTTTTAAATTTAATTTGACATTTGAATGATGAATAGGTGCTTCAAACTGTTTAATTTCGCCAACATCACCTTCCTTAGTAGGCTTAACATGTTTAAATTTAAAATTGATACCTTTAATTACAATTTTTCCAGTATTACGATACAATTTTATAATTTCACCCGTTTTATTTTTATCAGAACCTGATATAACTTTAACATTATCTCCAATTTTAACATGCATTTTTTGTTTTTTTCGCATTTATAAAACCTCCGGTGCCAACGAAACAATTTTTGAGAAATTTTTCTCACGGATTTCTCGAGCGACAGGTCCAAATACCCTTGTTCCACGCGGGTTATTATCTAAATTTACTATTACAGCAGCATTATCATCAAATCGTATATACATACCATCTTGACGACGGATTGTTTTAGAAGTACGGACTACAATTGCTCTTACAATATCTGAACGTTTAACCGGCATATTAGGTATGGCTTCTTTTACCACTCCGATAATCGTGTCACCAACTTTTGCATACTTTTGATTTCCACCTAAAACTCGAATACACATAATTCTTCGTGCTCCAGTGTTATCCGCTACTGTTAATATTGTTTGGGGGTAGATCATAAATTTTAATCTTAACTAACTAAAGAGGATTTCGAAATAATTTTGGCTAATTTCCAGCGTTTATGTCGACTTAGAGGTCGGCATTCTTGTACCAGAACTTGATCGCCAATGTTACATTCACCTATTTCATCGTGAACTAAATATTTTCTTGTTTTTATCATAGTTTTGGAATAAATTGGATGTGAATATTTATTTTCCACTTTTACTACAATGGTTTTTTGCATTTTATTACTTACTACAATACCAACTTTTTCTTTTACTGGCATTTAAAACTCCTTAATCATAGTTTTTATCTAACTTAACTTTTTCATCTCTGATCCATGATATAAGTCTTGTAATCTTAAAGTCATAACAGTCTTTAAATGAGCTAAACGTCGTTTTGCATGTTTAATCTCATGAGATTTAAACGGTTGTCGAGTAGCCTTTTTAAATCTTAAATCGAATAATTCTTTTTCTGTTTTAATAATTGTTTCAGATATTTCAGTGTCTGAAAGGGATTTAATATCAGTAATTTTAGATAGAGTCATAAATTATTAAATTTTGTTTTTAATAATAAATTTTGTTTTGATTGGTAATTTATATGCTGCTAAATTTAATGCAGCACGCGCAATTTCTTCAGGAACAGAAGCTATTTCAAATAAAATTGTTCCTGGTTTAACTACAGCTACCCAATAATCAACTGCACCTTTTCCAGAGCCCATACGGGATTCTGCAGCTCGGGCCGTTACTGTTTTATCAGGAAAAATCCGTATCCATAAAGACGCACCACGTTTTGTATAACGAGTGATTGTTCTACGTGCCGCTTCAATTTGACGAGATGTAATCCATGATGGTTCTAAAGCTTGTAATCCATAGTCACCAAAAGAAATTTCATTACCGCGCGTAGCTTTACCTTTCATACGATTCCGATGAAATTTTCTATATTTTGTTCTTTTTGGACTTAACATAATAAACTTGTTTAATAAAATATAGGTTCGTTTAAATATATAAAACTTTTAGTTATTTAGGTAAAATCTCACTTTTGAATAACCAAACTTTAATACCTAAAACCCCATAAATGGTATTTGCTTCTTTTGCTGAATAATCAATATCAGCTCTTAAAGTTTGTAATGGTACGCGACCTTTTCTAATCCATTCACTTCTAGCAATTTCAGCACCATTTAATCGACCTGAAACTTGAATTTTAATACCTCGAACTTGATCTTCTTCAGCACTTTCCATTGCTTTACGGATTGCGCTTCGAAATGCTACTCGTTCTTCAAGTTGTTTTACAACTAAATCAGCAATAAGTGAAGCATTTAAATTAACTTTTTCTACTTCAAGAATATTGATAGTTACTTGTCGATCATTTGGTAACAATTTTTTTATGTTAGTAACTAAAGTTTCAATTCCAGATCCAGCTTCACCGACTAATGTTCCAGGTCGTCCTGTTTCAATATTTAACTCAATTTGATTTCCTAAACCATTCCGTTGAATAGTAACATTTGAAATACTGGTTGTCTTTGTCAATTTATTAAGATATGTACGAATTTGATCATCTTCTTGTAATAAAGATGCGTACTGATTAAATTTTGCATACCAACCAGATTTATGCTGTTGTGTTATTCCTAATCTAAATCCTAATGGATGTGTTTTTTGACCCACGGAATTAATCCTTTTAATTTTAATATAATTGATAAAGTTGTTTAATTATACAGATTTAACAACAACCGTAATATGACAAGTCGGCTTTAAAATAGCATTTGCTCGACCTTGTGCACGTGGTCGAATTCGTTTTAGTTTTGGTCCTTCATTTGCATAAGTTTGCTCGATAATTAATTTTTTTTTGTTTAAAGCATAATTATTTTCAGCATTCGCAGCTGCCGAATGGACAACCTGCCATACAGGACCTGCAGCATTATAGGGCAAAAATTCTAATATCATTAGCGCTTCTTGATAGGAACGTCCACGAATTTGATTTAGAACTCGTCGTACTTTTTGTGGAGACATCCGAATATATTTTGCGACTGCTTTCACTGACTGAGTATTAGACATAAAATATTCTCCTTAATTTTTTTCTCTCATACATATTAATTTTATAATCCATCATTAGAATAAAAAACGAATTTTTAAATGTTATCAATTTTATTATTAGAAAAATTCGATTAGAATTTAATATCCATATATAACCGTATTTTTAATAGAATTATATAGTTCATATTTTCTATTACATGAAATTTACTTAGTAACTAATAAATTTGTTACTTCATTCATTTCTGTCTAAAATTTTTACCACGTCTCATTCTCACGCGAATTTTGGAGTCAGGTATAAACCCTAACTTAATTGTTATATAATTTGAAAATTGGAGATGTCGAGATGAAGTATCGAATCGAATTGGCCGATTAACATTTGAATATATTTTTATGTCAAACTTTTCAATCCATAATTTTTTAAGACTTATATCATAATTATTATGAACATAAAAAATGGCTGAATTTAAAATTTTTACGAGAAAATTTTGTTCTACTAAATTTTCAATACATAATAATGAATTTATTGCGTAATAAAAAGAACAACTCTTAATTTTCTTTATTCTCGACATTGTCGTATACGATAACATCTTTTCATATCTGGCGTTAAAAACTACTTCTTGATTTTTTGCTCTTGTTTTCAAAATCGCTATCTCGAATTCATCACATCTCGGATGCAATTGATAATTATATTTAGGCTTATTTTTTTTCAAATAAAACGGTTTTTTTTTTGCTCAAGTATTTTAGCGTATGTCCAATAATCTAAATTCTTATCCATAATTTATGTAATAACGTTTTTAGTAATAAGCTTTATTATTATTATTAATTTATAAAATCAAAGATTGATAAGTTATTTTAACGTTTTGTTTTTCGATCAGTTTTAATATGCGAACGAAATGTCCGAGTATTAATAAATTCTCCTAACTTATATCCGACTAATTGATCAGAAATAAAAAGAGGTACATGTTGTTTACCATTATAGACAGCAATTGTATGTCCTACCATATTTGGTAAAATTGTTGAAGTTCTCGACCAAGTTAAAATTGTATCTTTTTTACCTGTCTGGTTCATTTGATCAATTTTTTTTAATAAGTGGTAGGCAACAAAGGGTCCTTTTTTTAGTGATCTTCCCATTTTAAAGAGATTCCAATTAATTTTTAGTTTCTTATATTATATTGTTAACAACGACGAAGTATATAAACATCACTGAGTTTTTTATTATTTCGTGTTTTTATTCCTAAAGCAGGTTTACCCCATGGTGTTAATGGTCGAGTCCGGCCTATCGGTGCACGCCCTTCACCACCACCATGTGGATGATCACACGGATTCATTACTGAACCACGTACTGTTGGACGTTTCCCTAACCATCGTGTCCGTCCTGCCTTTCCGCTTTGAACTAAAAATGCATCATTATTACTAACTTCTCCAATTGTTGCGAAACACTCTTTTCGTATTAAACGAATTTCTTTTGATGGTAGTTTCAAAGTTATATAATCACCTTCTTTTGCTAAAATTTTAGCTGAGGTTCCGGCAGCGCGGACAATTTGACCACCCCGGTTTGGAATTAATTCAACATTATGAACTACGGCACCTAAAGGAATTTCATTTAATGGTAAAGTATTTCCAACGGAAAGTGGAATGTTTGATCCAGAAATAATAGTATCACCAACATTTAAATTATTTGGATGTAAAATATACCGTTTTTCTCCGTCTTTATAATAGACTAAAGCAATACGAGCATTTCGATTCGGATCGTATTCAATAGATGCTACTATTCCTTCTATATTATGTTTATTTCGATTAAAATCAATTAAGCGATATTTTCGTTTGTGTCCACCACCACGATGACGAATAGTAATAATACCTCGATTATTTCGTCCTTTTTTTCGATGATTTTTTCGAATTAAACTTTTTTCAGGTTTACTTCTTGTAATTTCATCAAATGATGAAAGAGCTCGATTTCTGGTACCTGGCGTATATGATTTATAAAGGCGAATACTCATAAACTTGATTAGTTAATATAATTTTAATTTTCTGTAAATAAGTTTATTGTATCACCTTCGGCTAACGTTACAATTGCTTTCTTATATTGTGATTTCCAACCAACGTATTTACCTACGCGTTTCTTTTTTTTTGGAAGATGACAGGTATTAATTTTTATAACTTTTACGTTGAATAGATATTCAATAGCTGCTTTAATTGTAACTTTATCTGATTTCGGATTTACAATAAAACTATACTGGTTATTTTCTAATAGTCGGGTAGCTTTATCAGTAATAACTGGATATTTTATTATATTAATATTGCTACTAATAGGGTATACTGAATTAATCACAATAAATCTCCTTTATCTCACTGATCGCTTGAGGTGTTAACAAAATTTGCTCTGCTTTTAATAAACTAAGCGTATTTAAATTTGAAGACAAAATTAATTCTACATTTTTTACATTTCGAGTCGATAATTTTAATGGTGTCGTTTTTTGGGAAACTATAATTAATACCTTTTGTTCTAACGATATACCACATTTTTTACAAAGATTAAAAAAAGTGCGTGTTTTTGGAGTATCTATTATGTTTTCAAAATTATCTAAAACCGAAATAAAATCCCTTTTATTGTAAAGTAAGGTTTGAAGAGCTAATTTGCGTTCTTTTTGATTCAACTTTAATGTTGTTATTTTTGGTTTTGGACCAAAAATAATACCACCACCTTTCCATAAAGGTGAACGATTTGAACCAGCACGTGCCCGGCCGGTACCTTTTTGACGCCAAGGTTTCCGACCTCCACCTCGAACTTCACTTCGTGTTCGCGTTGAAGATGTACCTTGTTTTTGATGAATTTGATGTCTTGAAATATCCTTATGAATTAAATAATTTCCAGACTTTTCAAGAACATTAAGTTCTAATTTACATTCATTAGTTAATACTTGTCCATCTACATCCAATACATCGTATGTAATAAATTTTTGAATAGTCATAATTTATTTCGCTATATCCCTTCTTTAAATGATATTAATAAAGCTAATTAGAAGGTTTAATACTAAGTAAATTGCCAGGTTTACCTGGAACAGATCCTTTTATTACTAAAATGTTTTCATCTGTATTTACTTGTAGAATTTTTAGTTTTCTAATATTTGCATTTTTGTTGCCTAATTGACCAGCCATTTTTTTCCCCGGTAAAACTCGTCCTGGTGTTGTCCCCATACCAATTGATCCTGGTCCTCTATGATTTTTTGAACCATGACTCATTGGTCCACGACTAAAATGATGGCGTTTTATAAGACCAGAAAAACCTTTCCCTGAACTTTTACCTGTTATATCAACAAATTGACCTGATGTAAATGATTTGACATTTATTATTTGACCCACTTCAAATTTCTCGGGGTCATTAACACGAAATTCTTTAAGATATTTTAGCGGTTGAATATTTGATTTTTGTAAATGTCCTAACTGTGGTTGTGTTAGAGATTTATTTGATACATTTCCGTACCCAATTTGAATTGCATTGTATCCATTTTCTAATACTGTTTTAATTTGTGTAATTACACAAGGACCAACTTTTATAACAGTAACAGGAACAATATTACCTGACTCATCAAAAATTTGAGTCATACCGATTTTATTACCTAATAGACCTAAAGACACAGTATTTCTCCAGTTAAATAAATTAACGTTGTTTAGTAGAGTTTAAAGTTTTGTTAATTATGAAATAATTACTTATTAGTAAAGAATAAAACAATTTAAATTGTTTTATTAATAAAAATTAATTTAAAAAATAAAAATTAATTTGTCCAGATAAGGTACATTAACAATATTATTAATAATTAATTCTACGGAAGATATACTAGTAATTTTTGTGCGTATATTAAGTATATTTTTAGTAATTAGACATTAAAAAAAGTTTTATGGGAAAAGTTGTAGGTATTGATTTAGGTACTACAAATTCAGTAGTAGCTGCTATAGAAGGTGGAAAGCCAAGTGTAATTGTAAATGCAGAAGGTTTAAGAACAACTCCTTCAATTGTTGCATATACCAAAAAGCAAGAATTATTAGTAGGTCAAATTGCTAAACGTCAAGCTGTTATTAATCCAGAAAATACATTTTTCTCGGTTAAACGCTTTATAGGTTCAAAAGAATTCGAACTTTCAAAAGATGCTAAAAGATTACCGTATAAAGTAACTAAAGATCAGAATGGAAACATTAAAATTAAATGTTCTTCTTTAAATAAAGAATTTAGTCCTGAAGAAATTTCTGCTCAAGTACTACGTAAATTAATTAATGACGCAAGTACTTATTTAGGACAAGAAGTAACTCAAGCCGTAATAACAGTACCAGCTTATTTTAATGATTCACAACGACAGGCAACAATCGATGCTGGTAAAATAGCTGGGATTGAAGTTTTAAGAATTATTAATGAACCAACAGCTGCTTCATTAGCATATGGTCTGGATCAGAAACAAAATGAAACAATTCTCGTTTTTGATTTAGGTGGTGGTACATTTGATGTTTCGATTTTAGAAGTTGGAGATGGAATTTTTGAAGTACTTGCTACCGCTGGTGACACAAACTTAGGTGGAGATGATTTTGATAAAGTTTTAGTAAATTGGCTTCTTGAAGACTTTGAAGAAAAAGAAGGGATTGATTTAGCTGAAGATATTCAAGCATTACAAAGATTAACTGAGGCGGCTGAAAAGGCAAAAATGGAATTATCGACCGTTGAGAAAACTACTATTCATTTACCATTTATTACTGCGGACAAAACTGGTCCGAAACATATTGAAAAAGAGTTAACACGAGAAGTTTTTGAAAAACTATGCAATAGTTTAATTGAACAGTGTCGTATACCTGTTGAAAAAGCATTGAGTGATGCTCGACTTGAAAAATCCGATATTAATGAAGTAGTATTAGTTGGTGGTTCTACTCGAATTCCAGCTATTCAAAATTTAGTAAAATCAATTACTGGTAAAGATCCAAATCAAACAGTTAATCCTGATGAAGTTGTAGCAATTGGAGCAGCAATTCAAGCTGGAATTTTAGCTGGCGAAATCAAAGATGTGTTATTATTAGATGTAACACCTTTATCATTAGGGGTTGAAACATTAGGTGGAGTTATGACAAAAATTATTGCACGCAATACCACTATTCCAACTAAAAAATCAGAAATGTTTTCTACCGCTGTTGATAATCAGACAAATGTTGAAATTCATATATTACAAGGTGAACGAGAACTAGTTGCTGATAATAAAAGTTTAGGTAATTTCCGGTTAGATGGTATTCCAAACGCTGAACGAGGTGTACCTCAAATTGAAGTTACATTTGACATCGATGTTGATGGTATTCTTTCTGTAAAAGCAAAAGAATTAGGAACTGGAGTAGAACAAGCGGTTACTATTCAAGGAGCATCAAAATTAGATGAAAAAGAAGTAGAACAAATGATCGAGTCAGCTGAAAAATATGCCGCAGTTGATAAAGAAAAACGTAAAAATATTGATTTAAAAACTAATGCCGAAGCACTATGTTATGAGGCAAATAAAGAACTTCTTCTACTTAAAGATAGTATATCTGATGCGGAAAAAGAAAAAGTTACTAATTTAATTGAAAATATTAGAGAAAATATTAAATCAGAAAACTTCACGGATTTAACACAACAAACTGAAGAATTAAAAGTTACAATGAAAGAGATGTTAGATGCACATCCTCTTATTGACAAAGGAGATTCAGATAAAAAAGATCCTATGTCTAACTTAAATGATATTTAATTTTTAAAAAAGTTATAAAGATTTAGTCTGAAAAAAATTTTTTCGAAATAAAAGAATGACAGAATGACAGAATGATCTTTAGATATCATTTTAGCTAATTATTTCGGATTCTCATTTTTAAATCAAGATTAATTATCGGTAAATTTTAAGAAAATTAGATTTAAGTTTCAAATATATATCATATATATTTGAAATTTAAATCTAATCTTTTCCTTGATCTACAATAATACACTCTGTAGTTAGAATCATACTCGCAATCGATGCTGCATTTTGTAATCCAGAACGAGTGACTTTTGCTGGATCAACAATTCCAGCTTCATACATGTTAGTAAATATATTTTTTGCTGCGTCATAACCAATTTCAAAATCTTGTTGTTGGACTTGTTCAACTATAACTGGACCATTAATACCGGCATTTTCGGCAATTCGTTTTAAAGGAGCAGTAATTGCTCGTGATATAATAATTGCTCCAACTAATTCATCTTCTTTCAAATTATTTTTTGCCCACGTTGTAACATTTTCTGATAAATGAGCTAATGTTGAGCCTCCACCAGGTACTATTCCCTCTTCCACTGCAGCTCGAGTTGCATTAATGGCATCTTCAAGGCGTAATTTTTTATCTTTCATTTCAGTTTCAGTTACAGCTCCAACTTTAATTACAGCAATACCTCCAGAAAGTTTTGCAATACGATCTTGTAACTTTTCTTTTTCATATTTAGTATCGGCTGAATTTATCTGTTTACGTAATTGTTCACAACGAATTTTAATTTCATCTTCTGTTCCCTCTGCAACAATCGTCGTCGTATCCTTATTTATAATGACACGTCGGGCTTGACCTAATAAGTTCAGTTGTATATTATCCAAACTTAAACCTGCATCTTGGGTAATTACTGTTCCTTTAGTTAATACAGCAATATCTTCTAACATTAATTTTCGAAGTTCGCCAAATCCTGGTGCTCTAATTGCTACAGCATTAACAATACCACGTAATTTATTAAGAATTAATGTGGCTAATGCTTCTTTTTCAACATCTTCTGCAATAATTAATAATGGACGTTTTGTCTTTGCCACTTGTTCTAAGATTGGTAATAAATCTTGTTGAACTAACGTAATCCGTTTATCAGTTAATAAAATTAGAGGATTATCGTATAAAACTTCCATTTTCTCAGTATTAGTAATGAAATAAGGCGATATAAATCCTTTTTCTAATTTCATTCCTTCTGTAATTTCTAATTCCGTAATAATACCTTTCCCTTCTTCTAAAGAAATAACCCCTTCTTTTCCGACTTTAGATAAAGCATCTGCAATTAATGATCCGATAATCTCATCATTTCCAGCAGAAATTGAAGCTACTTGTTGAATAGATTGAATATCTTCAACCGGTTGAGCAAATTCATTAATAAGAGTTACTAAATATTGTGCAGCCTTTTCCATTCCTAGTTTAATTGAAATTGGATTTGCGCCAGCTGCGACATTTTTTAATCCCTCTTTAACCATTGCATAAGCTAAAACTGTTGCTGTTGTAGTTCCATCTCCAGCAACATCATTTGTTTTTGCCGCTGCTTGACGAATTAATGAAACGCCGGTATTTTCAATATGGTCTTCTAAATTTATTTCCTTTGCAATTGTGACTCCATCATTGACAATTTGAGGAGAACCATATGCTTTTTCTAAAACAACATTTCTACCTTTTGGACCCAATGTTACAGAAACAGCTTCTACCATTATTTCCATACCTCGTTCTAATGCACGTCTAGCATTGTCTTGGTATAATATTTTTTTTGCCATAATTTAAACGTTAGTAATTAATTTATTAAAGGTATTTTAATAGAAAATAGTCTCTTTACCAAATGTTTGTACTCGAATAGTATGCGAATTTTCAAATATTTTGCAAGCTAATTTACGTATTCAATTAAAATTATATTTACAAAAACCTTTACTAAACAAACGGTTTATCTGTATTATTAAACTAAGTATTATGGTTTGGGCTTGTAGCTCAGTGGACTAGAGCACGTGGCTACGAACTACGGTGTCAGGGGTTCGAATCCCTTCTTGCCCAGTATTTAGAGTGATCGAATCTATAAATTATTTTTTTGAATTGATATTCATTTTCATTCTTTCAACCATATTACTATTTTGGGGTGTCGCCAAGCGGTAAGGCTGTGGACTTTGACTCCGCCATTCGTAGGTTCGAATCCTGCCACCCCAGCTGTGCCGATTTTTATTAAATTGAAAAAACTGCAGTTAAAATACAATTTATAATATAATAATATTATACTTTTTTCGATATTTAGAAGGATAGATTCATGGAAGCTAAAATCCAATTCATAAAAGGGTTAGATGAAAAAGTGCTACCGGAAGTAAGATTAACACGGTCACGAGATGGAAGTACGGGAACTGCCACATTTCGATTTAAAAATCCAAATATATTAGATAAAAGTACGGCTAAAGAAGGTGAAATCACGGGGATGTATTTAATTGATGAAGAAGGTACACTTGAGACCCGCGATGTTAACGCTAGATTTATTAATGGGAAACCAGAAGCGATTGAATCAATTTATATAATGAAAAGTCCTGAAGCGTGGGATCGTTTTATGCGATTTATGGAACGTTATGGAGAAAATAATGGTTTAGTTTTTACTAAAGCAAATTAATTTTAGAAATGTATAGTAATGAAAAAAGAAATATTTCATAGCATTAATTTAATTAATTAGTAATTATTGAAATTATTAATTGTAAGTATTTTATAGAAAAGTTTACACTCAGTTGTTTTGAAGTAAAAAAATAAATAATGTTAAATATTACCGCAACAGTAAATCGAATCGAGAGTTTATTTATTGAAGAAACTATAACTTTACTATGTATAAGGTAGAAACCCTTTGATAATTCTATAAAAGTTTATAGAATTATCCACCACCAACAATTGTTACAATTTCAATTTTATCATTACTGTTAATATAAATTTTTTTCCAATTGTTTTTCGGACATATATAATTATTATATTCTATTACAAGTAAAGATAAATTATAATCAAAATACTTTAATAAATCGAAAATTGTAAAACGGTTTTGGCTACTATAATTTTGACCATTTAAAGAAAAAGTTTGAATTTTTGTCATTTTTAAACTATTTAATAAATTTTTATACTAGAGACTGGACTTAGGATAATATAACCTGATAAGGTATGAATGTAAATAATTATAGTTTTTTGGCGGGCGTGGCCAAGTGGTTAAGGCAGTGGGTTGTGATTCCACCATTCGCCGGTTCAAGTCCGGTCGCTCGCCCTATTTAAATTATTTATAATCTTTATTTTAAGAAAAAAAATTTAAAATCAAAATTATTTATATGGCACGTTATCGTGGACCTAAATTACGAATAACAAGACGGTTAGGCAGTTTACCTGGCTTAACACAAAAGCAGTCAAAAAAAACAAATCGACCAGGTAAACCTGGCCAAGGTGAGAAAAATAATATTACCGCTAATAAGAAAATGACCGAGTATGGTTTACGTTTAGAAGAAAAGCAAAAACTGAAATTTAACTATGGTCTAACTGAAAGTCAATTGTATCGTTACATGAAAGAAGCTAGACGTCGCAAAGGTATTACTGGTTTAATATTATTACAATTACTTGAAATGCGTTTGGATAGTATTTGTTTTGCATTAGGATTTTCTCCAACAATGGCACATGCTCGTCAATTAGTCAATCATGGACATATTACAGTGAATGGAAAAGTTGTTAATATTCCAAGTTTTCAATGTCGTTTAAATGATATAATTGGAGTTAAACAAAAACAAAGTTCATTAAGTCTGGTTGAAAAAAATGTAAAAGTCGCAAAATTTGTTGATTTACCTAATCATTTAGAATTTGATCAGTCGAAATTAGAGGCTAAAGTAATAAACTATTGTGACCGCGATGATATACTTTTAGATTTAGATGAATTATTAGTTATTGAGTATTATTCTCGTCGTTAAATTTTTTCTCAACAATTATTATTATTTCAATTAAGAATCATTAATATTATGTTAAAATTAAGATTAAAAAAGACCGGTAGAAAAAAACAACCATCATATCGTTTAGTAATAATGGAAAATAAAAGTAGACGAGATGGACGTCCAATTGAACAAGTTGGGTATTATAATCCTATTACAAAGCAATCTTATTTTGAGGTAGAGAAAATTATAAAATGGATAGAAATTGGTGCCCAACCCACACGTACAGTTCTGAATTTATTGAAGAAAGCTGAGATTATAAACGTTTAAAAATATTATTTTAAACGTTTATAAATTCTCAAATTAGAATCACTAACAAACTCAAAAATTTAATTTAAATATTAAACTAATTTTTTCGATAAATCGTTCAGTTGAATATTACAGTCGATTTTTAGTCAAGAATCTATTTTAAATATTTAAATTAGTTTTTATTCCAACGCTCTAAAACAAGAGTGTTTGACCCATCATTATTTTGTTTATATTGAATTGGTTGAAAACCCAGTTTTTTACTTTCACCAATAATAACTTCACCGGCATATTGTTGAGCAATTTTATCAATAAAAATTTCTATTGGATATGGTTGTTTCCAATAACTCATATCAACAATTAATTCATATTCTTTTCCATTCCAACAAAATTCAATATCATAGTTATTTTGTTGTGGAATTACTAAATTAACATTGTAAACTTTAGAATCCGAATGTTTTGTTAATTTTTTTTGTCTTTGATTAACAATTTTAAGTTTATTTAAAGCTTTCTCTAAATAAAATAAATTTTGAAACCGTGTCTTCATGCTAGTAAAATGTGACATATTTTTTTATAATTTAATTGTATATATAGATATATTGATTTTTAAAAATGAGTTAAGATCAAATAGTAAAATATATTTATACTCTGAAAAAGTATTTAAGTAAATTTAAATAAACACGTTTTCATTTTTAAAAATATTCCTGTACAGATTTTCCAAATCGAACATTTAGAGAATGTGATAATAATGTTATAAATAGTATTCCCATTTTTTCTTACAGAACAAATCTTTTAAATTTATCAAGTTTTTCTTTTAGATGAATTGGTAATTTTTTATTCTTGAATATTAAGTTTTAATATTTTAAAATTACACAATAGTAAAAATTCCAATTATCCAATAAAATCAATAATATGGATAAGGTATTAAAATAAAATTTAATTTTCTAAATATTAGTATAATTGAATATACCCATATTTTTAGTCTATATTTATTTAATATTAAAATAAATTTTACAAAATAAAAAATTAAACTTTTTTAATTTCTATATAACCCTAAGTTAACTTTCTATATTAAAATATTATTATTATTAAAATCTATAAAAAATTTAATCGTAAACGTATTCAAAAAAATACAGAGAAAAATTTTTATAATTAAAATTTTTCTCTGTATTTTTGAATAACTACATGTTTAACGTGAAAGGCGTTGAATTTGTTGAATTAATAAACGACCGATATTGTATAATGCCCAAGATGCGGCAACTGCAACTGGGGCTAGAATTACAAGTAAACGAGTATCCATAACTGATAATCCTTTAAAAATTTACGATAATTGATAAATAACATTATACTTGATAATATATAAAAATAAGAAATATTTTTCTAATTTTATTTGAAATTGTTAGATTTCTCGATCATATTTAAAATATTTGTTTATCAAGTAAAAATTTATGAAAATTCCTAAATTGACTATTTATCGAAGATCATTAATTGACTATTTATCGAAGATCATTAAAAATTTATCGATATTTCTATTTAAATATCTATACATTTTTCGAAAAAATAAAAAGTACATAAAATATAACTTGATCTCTTAAGTTTGACGATTGATACTTTACTTTTATTATAAAAATAAACTTTTTTAGATAGAGTTATAAAACTTGACACTAAAGTTGATGTACAAGTAATATGATTAGTAGAAATTATTGTTGTAAACGAAAAAATTTATGTCTGGAACAATTAAATATGAAATGATGATTCTTTTAACAGAAAAAATTAACGAAACCCAGTTAAAAACCTGGGCACTTAATTTTGCAAAAGGATTGCAATCTTTAGGTGCATCTGAAATTTCTGTGATCTCGCGTGGTAAACGAAATCTAGCATATTCTGTTAAAAACCAGAAAAAAGGAAATTTCATTCAAATAAACTTCTTAAGTATGCCAAAATATATCAATGATTTTTCTCATCAGTTAAAATTTGATACTAATGTATTAAAGTTCTTAGTTTTAAATAAGAAACATTAGTAATAAACTAATAAATTTTCTTATTTAAAATTACTTGAATATATAGTAAATAAATGGTAAAGTATGAGAGGTTATAATTTCCTCAGTAGCTCAGTGGTAGAGCAATCGGCTGTTAACCGATTGGTCGTAGGTTCAAGTCCTACCTGGGGAGTATTAAATAAACATTAAAAAATGATGAATAGTTTGGATAAATTAAAAATTGCGAATAAAGTATTCAGTTCACGTTTAATGTTAGGTACAGGAAAATATAAAACTGTAACTAATGCTATTGATAGTATAGTTAAAAGTGAATGTGAAATTGTAACAGTCGCTATTCGCCGATTACCTACTAATATTAATCGCGATAATGCTAGTTTCTTAAATTCTTTAAATTGGAAAAATTTATGGCTACTTCCTAATACTGCTGGTTCGCAAACGGCAGAGGAAGCAATTAGAATGGCTTTTCTTGGTCATGAATTAGCTTGTCAAATAGGTCAAGAAGATAATTTTTTTGTAAAACTCGAAGTAATTTCGGATCCAAAATATTTATTACCAGATCCGATTGGAACATTAAAAGCTGCTGAATTTTTAGTAAAAAAAGGTTTTACCGTTTTACCCTACATTAACGCTGACCCAATGCTAGCCTTACATTTAGAAGATTTAGGTTGTGCAACAGTTATGCCATTAGGATCACCTATAGGATCTGGACAAGGGTTGACTAATATAACAAATCTTCAGATTATTATCGAAAACGCTAGTGTTCCAGTCATTATAGATGCGGGAATTGGAACACCAAGTGAAGCCGCTATGGCTATGGAATTAGGAGCAGATGGAGTATTATTAAATACAGCTGTTGCTCAATCCAAAAACCCGGAAAAAATGGCCACTGCAATGAATTTAGCTGTTAAAGCGGGGCGTTTAGCATTTATGGCTGGACGTATGGAAAAAAAACAATATGCTATTGCAAGTTCACCTCGTACTCATATTAGTCAAATATTTTAGATTTAGTCAAAATTTTTCAGATGGATTTACGATCTTAATTAATAATTTACAAGG
>Ga0255039_10000061_pt1 | contig 33376 bp, 45 predicted proteins | sample BC1_12_1_MG_FD_181713 | JGI IMG/M metagenome (GOLD analysis project Ga0255039, IMG submission 181713) | Seawater microbial communities from Strait of Georgia, British Columbia, Canada - BC1_12_1 | ecosystem: Environmental > Aquatic > Marine > Strait | place: Canada: British Columbia | collected... | reverse complement strand
TCCTAAGTAGTTTTGGTATGCCGACATCTTCTCTCCGTCAGGATATCCAAAACCTGACAGATCAATCTCAATTCCTCCACCTCTGGTTCCGTTTTCCATTCTTATTACTTTGTCTTCAAAATTCATAGCTTATTTTTTTCTGACAATCTCTTGCCATCGTTCATAATAAAAAAATACGGGTCAAATTCGCCCCATTCTTTTGATCCATGCATCTGACCTTTACCGTCAGATAACTGTGGTATAGATTTCTGACCTAAGACCTTAATCAGGTGACCTATAGAAAATGAATCCAATGGTCTGATCAACTCAACCACCAACGTATCCTCCTCAACTAAATTTCGATCAGTTACTAGCACCATTTTTTTTAGCACCTCAGACAGCTGATTTGCCACCGTCTCAGGTAGTATTTTTTCACCTGCATTTTGAGTCAAAGTATCAACTCCAATCGTTAGTCCTATGTTCAAAAAATGTCCTTTCATATCACATTAAATTTAACTCTCTTAATACATTTGCATCGCTATCGAATGTCGTTAGGTTTACATGCTTACCTTCTTCTATAAGATAATTGTATACCTCTCTCTTGTCTTTATCCATGAAAAACATATGTCCAAGTCCAACCTTGTACGGATTACTATAAGACTGTATAGCTGACCATACAGCACTGCCATATGTGTTAATCGGAGGACATTTAGCTTTCAGCATTCCTTTGCGTTTACCTCTACTACAGATGGCCTCCTCAAGACCTTGCTTTACTTTCTCTTCTAAATTCATAACCACCTTATTTAATTCGTATAAAAATTCCTTTAGGATCATTCAGGTCTGCGCCAGATGAAGGATAATTTCTATCTGGAGAGAAATAAATTGACTGACCAACATGAAGGTCTAGCACATAGTCGATGTCATCTTGAATTGCGTAGATGTATTCGTACTCTGATTTGTTTTCATCGACTTGTAGGAGCTCATCTAAGGTAATAACTACCTCTACCTTATCCCCTTGCTCCACCATGATGAATAAGTACTCTCTATTGCTTAATTTCATAATTTATTTTTTTATTATTGTTTCTACCACCAAAAGCAGGTCGAACCTCTTTCGAGTCGGTACCTGCTGTATGTTGGATGCAAAAAATTGTTAGACAGTTTACTTTAGGATCATTCTCCACCCTCTGCGTAGGATTCGTCTTCATCATATTTTTCAATAATTTTCACAAATGATTCGGGGTAAACAGACGAGCCTTTTGAAGTGTCTACATCATCAATAGAATCAACAACAATCATTCTTGCTCCATCCCATTGTTTGAAGTATTTTTTGCCTTTACTTCCTAAATCAATGTAATCTCCATAATCAACATCTTCTATCTCTCCACCCTCTGCGTAGGTAGAATTTAACCCTCCGGTGTAGTATTCTAAAAATCCTCTAAGGTCTGTTAGCGTTCTATTCACTCCGATTGTCATCTCTACCGTTAACTCAGTCAGTCCGCAGTTTAACGCTGTCTGAATCTCAGCGTAAATAGATGTTAATTCGTTTTGTGCCATGTCCTCGGCATTCAATGTTGTGTACTTCATAATTTATTTTTTTATTAAATTCTTTAACCTTATTATTTCCTTACTTAATTCCTCTACTTTTTTTTCTAGTGCTAATATTTTTATTGTCTTCATAATATTAAATTTAGTTATTGTTTCTACCCACTTAACCCCGCCGATCCTCTTCCGAGTCGTTACGGGGTTTAATGTTTATGCATTCACTATCGAGGTGAGTTCGTAATTACCTCCAACGTGATCACCTATGATAGCAATCACATTTTCATCTTCAATCAAGTTGAGAATCCTTAGCCCCATGTCGTTGCAGTCATACGAAGGATTTTTGCCTTCATAGATTGTGTTGATCAATGGTGATTCCGTCTTAATTTCAGGTCTTAAGATCTTGACAAATTTTTGTCTTGCATTTACCTTGTTCACCAGTACTTGTACTGGACTAATTGTTACGTGTCTCATAATTCTAATTTTAAATTGTTTGTTCAACCCACTCCCGAAGGAGTGACGCTCTAAGCCTAATGACTGTTTATACTGGCTTAGACCAGTTCTCCGAATAACTCGAAGGTAAGTAACTCATCTGCAAGCGCATCACAGCGTTCAACTAGCTGTTCGTTCGCATGCTCTAGCTCCAGCAATTTGAATCGCTCTTCGTCCGTTAAAACGAATCTATGGCGCAGTTCGTACTGGTAGTTCTTAACTGCTCTCGATGCCTTGTTCTGTTCAGCGCAAAGGCGATCGTAATTTTTCTTCTTGTGGTTGTATACTGCTTGGTTCATATCTCTATTTATTTACTACATTCAATAATTACATTCCATACAATCCCTAATACTACAGAGCCGATCAATGCTCCCATCCATAATTTCATTAGTGTTTCAGTTTTCATATTGCTTGTTTTACAGTGTTAGGAAATAATTGCTCATCAATTGATCTATGATTAACAAAATCAATTTGTTTAATCATATATTTGATAGAATCATATCTTTCTTCAAGAGTATCTGCCCCAAAATCTTCTTTTTTGTCTGCAATTTCAATAGCAATTTTAGTTTTTTCATCTAATAGCATAAGTCTTATACTATTTATTTGATCTTTTTCTAGATGTTTTAACATCTTTCTCAATACGGCTAATTCTGATAAGTTCATAATTCTATTTTTTTATTAAATTGTTCAACCTTATTATTTCCTTGTTTAATTCTTCTACTTTTTTCTGTAGTGCTAGTATTTTAATTGTCTTATTCATAATTTATGTTTTAATTGTTTCTACCACCAAAACCCCGAACCGTTTCTGATTCGAGGCAAGGTGATTTACTGTTTATGCTTGCTTAGTCTATTTGATGTACTTAGCAAACGATTTCCATGTCTTGGTCAAATCTGGCTTTACTTTTATATATGGATTCATTAAGTAACACTTATCATCATGCATAAATCCAGTTACTGCATGTACAATTTCATGCAGCACCAATGCAGTTAATGTATCAGAATCATACTTTGAATACTTCTCAGTAATGTGGATTACGTTACTACTCAAATAAGCATAACCACATATCTTTTTATCCCCTCCAGAAACGATTCTTACTTCAATTCTCGGTAGCTTAAATCCTTTGTTCTTAGCTTCATATATCACTGACATTACATTCCTTCTAAGCGTATATGTTTCATCATTCATCTGGTTAACTTTGTAGTTAAATCCTGTCTTGTTTGCATTTCTGTTTCTTGCTCCTACTGGTAAATTTCTCATAATATTAAATTTAGTTATTGTTTGTTAGCTCCCATTGTCAGTAACGAACTGAGTAACGGCTAACCGTTCAATGGGTAATGCGTTTGGCTTAACGTCCACACCGCATTAGGCGGACTCGATTGCTTTCCGTATGCATTATATAGGTAGAGGAGAAATTCCGATTAAAGCCTGCTCCAACTTACAGGCGATGCGATCCTTTGAGGACCGACTTACAGTCGTTAGTACTAGACTATATAATGCATGATGTCAAAGAACTCTGTAAATCTGTGTGCACCGTTTGTGCATCGTTTACGGTTCAAATATAAGGCACATATCTGGAATGACAATGAAAAAAGATGTTCAAAAATTAACAAACCCACCGATGTACCTCTACAACCCCCATAAATACTGAGATGTCGATGTTAGGATTTTAACAAAAAAAATAAAAAAATAATTTGGTGGGGGGAAGTATGGGACTGTTTTAACCCGATATCTGTTAGCATAAAACTAAAAATATTAGTAAAAAAAGCTAAATATATTGGCAATGAAAGCTAATTATATTGGCAATAATCTAAGAATATTGGCGAAGATATCCCCGTATATTTGATGATCTTCATAAGGAAAACCTATACAAGAGTCAGGACTATAGATAAAAGCTATCGGTCGGTCGGTCGGTCGATCCCTTGGTTTTGCTATGGTTTTCAGGTGATCGGCTGGCTTTGTTTATATTTTAACAGTTAGGTCGGTCGGTGTTAAATTCTTAACATTGCTCTGCATCGGGCTGATACCAATGGCCGAGGATTGCGTTAAATTTGCGTGTACGGGAAATAGTCCAGTTCAAAATCGTACAGGCGATTCTCAGTGCGTACATTATGTTAAATAGGCGTTATATTCTAGGATCTAAGTTATATACCATACACTCATGTTCAATTCTTAACATTCTTGTTCAAATTTGTTAACCCGTAGTTTCACCACAGGAGCAGGAGGAGGAGCCCTCAACCTATAGACCAACATATATACGGATCGGTCGGACGTAAGATCGGTCGGTGGTTATCTATCTGGAGAACAAACACCCCTTCAGATCACAACAAGAAAACCCCAAAAATATCCCTAGGGAATTTCAAATCCAACCCCCCACCCCTCAAAAAGTTTTTCGTTTTTCCTTTGAAAAAATTTTTCAAAAAATCGATTTATTACCCAAAACCTCCACATACCTAACACCACAAAAAAGTATCGGTATATAGCATCTGTGACAAAAAACGTCCCATCTGTGTCGGTAGTATGTCGATTTGATGTCTTCTAACTTACTGGTTCTTAGAGAGATGTCGATAATGTCGTTTTTAACCTTAAAAAAAAAAAAAAAAAAAAAAAAAAAAAAAAAAATTAACTATATATATAGAATAAAAAAGTAATATTGCCCTAAAAAGTTGTCATTTTCGACATCCCACTGACTATCAACAAGTTAGCTAAAAATAAAACGACACAGCAAAATGTCGATTCGACACAACCCCCGTAAACACTAGGTTTTTTCGACACAGAGTTTGTCATCGGCATATTTGTCACTCTGATATGTAATGTTTATCTTTATGGTATGGAAGATTTCAAAGAGGGCGACCCAGTTATATATAGGAGTGATAAGGTGAGCTATGGACTACACGTTGTATCTGGAGTTACATCTGGTGGTAGGGTTGTTGTATGGAGTAATGATCCGCTGACTGGTCACAAGGTGTACAAGGATGTAGACCCAGATGAGTTGAGTAAGCTACCTGAGTTGAGTGTACTGTCGGACGAGGATATCTATCGGATGCGGATTCATTCGTATAGCTTTGACTTTGACTCGCTGGATGGCTTGGTGGACTAGATTAGGTTTTTTATTTTCGATTTTTTTCTAGAAAAATTTTGTTATTGTTAAATAGTTTTGTACATTTGTATAAAACGTTAAACAAGTACATCATGACAACAGGACAATTTTTATTATTAGCAGCCCTACTAGCGATCATATTCGTTGGAGTAATGATCAGCAGACACGGACTTGATTCGGTAGCTAAGTTCTTCAAGGGGCTGCCGTCTAGATTTCAAAAGCGGCCTGCCTCTATAAAAACCCGTCAATCGGTACCTGATGGCTTCCGACAGATTTCAAAAATGGAGTCTGGGAAAAGCCAGTTCGTTGTGAGTGGTATGAACGTAGAGGGAGGCTGTCTGATTAACTCGTACTCATACATCAAGGGTAAAGAGGCGAACGTGTTGCACTTCCACCCACGCAAGAAGTTGATCACGGATTTTGATGGATCGAATGTTGTGCTTTAAAATTAAACCAAAACAAAGATGAGTAAGGAAAAACTTGTTGGTATGATATGTAAAGAGAGGTTGCAAACTCTTGAGGAGAATCCACCCCGTTGCCCGTACAGTAAGGGAATAAAGAAAGTCCTCACACCTTACTTAAATTAAACCAAAACAAAGTTTACGAAAATTAAAAAACGAATGACAAAACAAGAACTAATAGACAGGTTGGTTGCTGCGGTTGACGCTGGAGCAATGTCGTTCCAGATAAACAAGATCATCAACGAGTACAACGTTGCGAATTACCGACCAGATGGGTATAAGGAGATTGTAAAGCTATATGCATGCGAGGCTTATAACATCTCCCCATCAGATTTCAATAAGGAGACATCTAAGCAAAAGTATGTAAACGCAAGGTCACTTTACTGCCACATACTAAGCAGGAAGGTGTCAAACGGTAAGAGAGTTTATCCAGACAAGGAGCTGGCTAACGATATCTACCGAGACAGGTCGTCGGTGTACTTGAAGCTCAGGAAGCTTGATGGATGGCTTGGTTTCGACCCAGTGTACACGTCGATCTACAACGCAACTGTAAGTAAAATCAAAAACCACATAGACAAAATAAAGCAAGATGAAGAATAATGAAGATTACGACTATGTAAATCCAGATCACTACAATGCGTTTAGTTACGAGGTGATCGAGATGATGATCAGCATATGGGGAGCAGAGGCAGCAATGTACCACTGCGAGATGTGTGCGTTCAAGTACAGGATGAGAATGGGATCAAAGCCCGGACAACCTATTGACTTGGACATGAAAAAGGTGGACTGGTACCTATCGAAAGCAGCAGAACTAAGGGAACACTTAAAACAACAACAATGATAAAAATAAACAACGTATTTGAAATTGGAGAGATCGTCTACGTGAAGACGGATACAGAACAGCTACCATGGATGGTAACAGACATTGTCGTAAGCTCGACATCTATAGCTTACAGATGCTCACATATAATGTCTGCGATGACATTCGATGAGTTAGAAATTTCTAGAGAGAAGGATTGGACGGGACAAATAAACTACCAGTAATGAAGATATTAGTAAAGGTAAACGAAAAGAGTAAGGAGCTTCTGATCAAAGATGTGATTGGTATAGTTGACTCCAGAGATAAGGTAAAGGATCTGATCAAGGAGAAGCTATTCGGAAAGAATTTCGGATATCAAGAACTATCCAACGACTACTACATGGTTCACATCCATAAAGACGACACCTCTTACAGGAAGATATTATTCAAGCTGGTTGACGTGGATAAGATGTACATCGATGAGCCATCTCAGCCATACTACTTCAAGGCTAAAGGATGGATGGGCAACAACTGCGTTGAACCATGTCAAGTAAAGGAGGGTATTATGATCGGAAGTGCGTCATGTCAGGAGTGCGAGTTCAACGCTGGGAACGCCCCGGTGAAATCAAAATTTTCAGGACCGGACTGGATCATGTGTTCAAGACTTTCTGAGGCGACCAACAACATCGACCATGACCAAGCCTAGACACGCAATATTCGCCCACACAGATCCGTTCAATGAAGAGAGTAAAACCTACTGCCTTGTTCGGGATGTGGACGGGACTGTAGAGACACTCTTGCTGAAGAGAGACATGGAAGGCAAGGACTTCGAGGAGGAGATTAACAACCTATCTAAGTATTTCGATGCTGAGGTAATAAGGAATTAGTAAATAATACTTATATTCACAAAACAATATAATCTTATGGGGAAAAAAGCAGAACTGAGACTAAAGCCAGAGGAAGCAATAGCTATCGGTCTTAATCCAAAACCTAGAAACAAATACGGTAACCCAAAGTACAGTTTAAGTAAGAAACAACACAGGGATATCTTAAAACTTAGATCAGATGAAATTTCACTAACTGGTGAATCTATCCTAGAGGATGCCGATGGGAACGCAAAACTTGTTTGGAAGAAGCACGACTACAAGCTTCAGAAGCGACTTGAGGCATTTAGGTGTGCAGTAGAGGAGATGAAGAGTGAGATTCCGAAGTTCACCCCAAGGGAACCCACGATGCCATTCATAAACTCTAACTTGATAAACCAGTATATGCTGACAGACTTTCACCTTGGTATGATGGCATGGGGAGAGGAAACTGGTTCAGACTGGGATATAAGTATCGGAGAGGAAGTTATGGTTGAGTACTTCAGGTACGCTATTGAAAACAGTCCTAAAACAGATACTGCAATTTTTGCACAACTTGGAGACTTTCTACATTGGGATGGTATGGATGCGGTAACCCCTCAAAACAGACACCTACTTGATGCTGACACACGGTTCCAAAAATTGGTTCGTGTTGCGATAAGAGTTATAAGAAGGGTTATCGACATGCTTCTTAGAAAGTACAGGAACGTTCATGTTATAATGGCAGAAGGTAACCATGACATGGCGAGTTCGATTTGGCTTAGAGAGGTACTTCATTCGATGTATGAGAACGAGCCTAGGATAAATATTGAAACCAGACCAGATCCATACTACTGCTTCCAGTGGGGACAAGTTGGATTATTCTACCACCACGGTCACAAGAGGAATATAAACAACATCGATGCTGTGTTTGCCTCAAAGTTTAAGAAGGTATTCGGAGAATGCGAACATTTATACGGACACATAGGGCACCTTCATCATAAAAAAATGATAGAGTCGATACTAATGATAATCGAACAACACAGAACTTTGTCGGCAAAGGATGCATACGCATCTAGAGGTGGATGGTTGAGTGGCAGAGACAGCTCAGTAATAACATACCACAAGAAGTATGGAGAGGTAGATCGAAAAACTATAAACATAAAAATCGTAATGGATGCCTTGGAACAAAGAAAAGTACGAGAAGGTAGCAATTAATACCTTCAGATCTTTGGAAAAAGGAATCGACCCTCCTGAATATTTCGTGAAGGCTCATGCCAAAGATATAAAGATGGAGGAGTATGAATCAGCGAAAGCAATCCGAGACGTTCTCAAGCAGTTCGATATAGATGTTAAAATTTTAACGTAATAAATTCTACATTTTTCTAGTTATATAGTTTAATAATTATTATTTTTGTTTAAAACTCGACCGATCGAGCAAAGCTCTCTCGGTTATAAATACAATAAAATGAACGATTTATTCAGAGTAGACATATATCAAAGCGACAAGCCATTCGTAGAGAATGAGGAATCCATCACGAAATTTATCTCAGCAGTAAACAGTAAGGAAGCAGTAAACAAGGCAATCAGCTACTGCGACTTTGAAATTTCAACCGTGACAGTTGAGCTGTTCTGTAATATGGAACAAATAGAGACGGACTACAAAAATAATTAAAGAAGTAAGGTGGTCATCATAATGATTCTCAATTCCGAGAGAAGCCATGGGCTGTAAGCTGGACGCTATGACCACGCCTGATTGCGAGACAGGTACATTTTTGAGCGCATTACAGTCAAAGGAGGTAGACCCCACCAGACGGGGTAACTGGATCTTTAGCTCAGTTGGTCAGAGCACCTGACTCATAATCAGGGGGTCGCAGGTTCAATCCCTGCAAGATCCACAACAAGCGTTGGCTCCGTAGCTCAGCTGGATAGAGCATCTGCCTTCTAAGCAGACGGTCGAAGGTTCGAATCCTTCCGGAGTCACAACAAAATAATTATGAAGTACGAAGATATATTGGTAAATTTTAAAGAACTTTCTGAGTTGACTGGATACAATCAGAACGAGTGCAGGAATATATTTAAGAAACACCTGAACGAGAAGACCATTTCGGAAGACAGGGAGATAAAACTGTTGGATCTAGAAAAGTATTTCAACGGTGTAAAATCTCACGATATGAAATTTGATATGAGTAATGAACTTAGATTTAGATTTACACATCAGAAAAATGGTTACCGCAAAATATTATCAGACCCTAAAGTTGTCAAGGCAGCAAAACTAGTAGGGGCATACACGATATACTACAAGATATGCGACGACAGTCAGCTAGAACATATCAACAAGGCAATTAAACACAACCACGTCCATTCCTATGGGCTAGAATCTTATAACAAAAAAATAAAATAAAATGGATCAAATACCTAGAGACATGGTCTTCGAAGACGAAGGCAGACAGAAGTTGCTTTCTGGAGTTGAGAAACTCGCAAAGGCAGTAAAGAGTACAATGGGTGCAGCTGGACAAACTGTGCTGATTGAATCACCAAACCATACACATGGGATCAGGATTACAAAAGATGGCGTTACCGTAGCTAAAGACATCCATCTAGATGACCCAGTCGAAAACTTGGCGGTTCAGATGGTTGTTGACGTTGCGTCCAGAACAGCTACTTCATCAGGAGACGGGACGACAACTTCAGTGGTTCTCACTGAGGCGTTACTAAAGCATGGAATGAAAAACATTGTTGCAGGCGACGATAAGACGGAGATCATCCGAGAGATGAATGAGACCAAGGATCAAGTTCTTTCCATACTTAAAAACATGAGTAGAAAGCTGACGGTGAAGAAAATGAAAGACGTTGCGACAATTTCAGCCAACAACGATACCTACATTGGTGGGCTAGTCGCTAGGGCATATAAGCAAGCCGGCAGAAATGCATTTGTAACTGTGGAGAATTCGGACTCAGCTGAGACTTATATCGATGTGACTAATGGTATAAAGTTAAAGAGAGGTTATGACACTAATGTATACGTGAACGATCATGAGAAGGATGAGTGTGTTTTCACAAACCCACACATACTTTTAACTGATCAAAGCATAGAAAGCTTTCATACCATAGAAAAAATTCTTTCTCACGTAGTAAAAGCAAACGAGAGTTTACTGATCATCGGAGATGTTACCACAGCTATGAAAAACTTACTAGCTGCAAACGTCAGAAAGAATGGGGTTAAGATCTGTACGATAACACCTCCAAGTTTTGGTTGGAAGCAGAAGGAAATCATGGACGACCTAGCATTGGTGTTAGGTACCACGTTCTACTCAGAACAACAAGGTGATAACTTAACCAACATCACTGTAGGTAACTTAGGTAGAGCTTCCAAAATTAAAGTCTCTAGAGATGAAACAGTTATTTCTCTGCCTGAAAACCCTAACGAGGACACGACTAGTTCAATATCGCAGAGGATTGAAGAGCTAAAGAAACAAAAGGAGTTGACAAACAAGAAAGCAGAGAGGGATCATATCGATGAAAGAATAGCACTCTTAGATGGAGGTATGGCTGTTATTTATGCTGGGGGGTATTCTGACGTGGAGCAGAAGGAACTTTATGATAGAATAGAGGATGCGGTGTACGCTGTGAGAGCAGCTCTAGAAGAGGGTTACCTTCCGGGTGGAGGTGTACCATTCCTTCGAGTTCATAAGCTCTTAAAAGTTATGTATGAAAACGATAAAGAAACAAACAGGACTCCAAACAGTATAGCTGCTAGGATAATCTCTGAAGCTATTAAAGAGCCGTTTTGGCAGATGTTGCGAAACGCTCATATAGCTCCAGATGTAATAGAGGATATTGAGGAAGCTATACTTGATAACGACAACAAGTCTTTCGGATTCAATGTAAAAACGAGAGAGTTTGCGGATTTATCTAAGGAGGGAATCATAGATCCACTAAAGGTAACATCTAATGCATTGGAGAATTCTATAAGTGTAGCCACAACTATACTGAGTACTAACGCTATAGTCACGTTGGCTAGAGCAAAGTAATAATAAAATAAAAACCCGACAGGTTCAAGGCATGGATTTAAAAGTCCATGCTTTGTTTATTCTAGTGTAGATATTTATAACTATATTTGAAGTATGAAAGTAGCTTTTGTGTTAGGACATACAGACGGTTTAAGAAAAGAGAAAGACAAGGGTAAGTTCTCCAAGTGGTTAAACCAGTCAGAGTGGGACTGGTATAAATCATTTGAAGACGACCTTAATATATTAGGAGACGTGTTCGAACATGATTCTAACACAACTAGCTACACTTCAAGACAGAAGAAGATGGCGATAAGAACGAAGGACTACGACTTAGTTATCGAGTTACACTTCAATGGGTTCAAGGATTCTGACGGAGATGGAGATGGTGACGCTAGCGGATGCGAATGTCTTTACTATGAAGGGAATAAGAAGACTGAGATGTTAGCTAAGAAGTTCTGTAAGCTAGTCAAGGAGCATATAGGAATAAAAACAAGAAGAAGACACGGAGCGATTCCTGTAACTAACGGTAGGGGTTCTGGATTCTTAAAACGACAGATACCTAATGCTCTTTTGATCGAGCCATTTTTCGGAGACAACGAATCCGACTGTCAAAAAATTAAAGATAGCGAGTGTAAGCTATTCACGAAGGTATTAAGGGAACTCATAGAGGATGAAAATATTTAGAGACATATTAAAGAACCCAGAAGGGAAATGGTCAAGAAAGTCATTGACTGCATTTGCTTCATTTATTGGTGCATTACTATACGAATCAATTCTACCAATTATAGGAGTAGAAACAAAGGAGTACGTATTCATAACGCTGATCACATTGACAGCAGCAACTTTAGGTTTAACCGTATGGAACAAGTTCGTAAAATGAGGGTTGTAGCAAAACTGCTTATACTTCTCTACATCTTAATATGCATGGTGTCGTGTTCTGCAAACTGGCATCTTAGGAAGGCTATTCAGAAAGACCCGACTATAATTCAAGAAGACACAATAACGGTTGTTGATACAGTTTCACTTATATCTGAAAAGGTACAAGTTGATAGCGTATTCAAACTGACTACAGATACGGTTATAATTCAAAAAGACAGACTAACAGTGAAGCATTACTACAACAATGATAGTATTTACATCGAGGGGGAATGTGCTGAAGATACTCTTATTGAGTACAGAGAGATTAAGGTACCCTACGAACAGATAGTTTACAAGGAAGATAAGGACTACATTCCTTATTGGATAATGGCAGGATTGTTCGTCATGACGATCCTTTTCTTTATAATGTCAAGAAAACAAAAATAAAATACAATATGAAAGCAATAGGTACACATGTAGTGATCCGTGAGATCACCGAGAATGAAACTGTAGCAGGAGGATTAGATCTTACTGCTGAGATGAGTAAGACTATACGTTATAAAAGAGGGGAGGTAGTCTCATCTGGTCCGGATGCTGAACACGTATCCGAAGGAGACATAGTTCTATACGACTCATCATCTGGATTCAATACGCTGATTAATTCTGAGAACCTTGTTGTGACTCAGTACAGAAGTATATCAGTGGTTCTTTAGTCTGCCACAATTATGCTTCGGCCGGTCTTTGTTAATATTCTTGATGTAATTTCTATGAACCTTGTCGGAGAAAGATTGATTACCTTTAAACATGTTTGTGTTTTCGGATATCTTCTCTCCGTTCAACTTATTGTATATGGTCTTTACAGCATACTTACCTTTAAAAGAAAGTTCGTATAAGGCTGGCTGATTCTTTCTTTGGGTTCTCCATTTATTTATCCACCCGTCTCTCATCATGTTTCCAAATCTCTCGTTGTTCCAGCTCAATATCTGATTGAACTCATTAAAGTCACTCCTAGTGAACAGCCCTTCTGAGTAAAGAAAAAACATCATGTGTAGTTCAGCATTAGACAATTCATACTTTCGTTTAGCCCAGTACATGATAGGCCTGAGGTATTTCAAGTAGTCATCCTTTGGTGCTGTTCTTTGGTGATGTTTAAAAGTTTGGACTACGCCTTTTATTTTTTTCTTATTAGTCATTAGATTAGATTTTTGTATAAATTTAACAAAAATAAATGTATCTTTGTTTGATATGGCAATTAAGATCTATACATCTGGTAACGCTTTAAGAGCTGAAGACACATCATCTGGAATAAATATATTGGATGTACCTAAGTCTAGAGTGTATTACTTTAATCCGAAACTAAATCAATCTACCCCAATAGTAAAGATAGGGTATCTACCGTTAAATAATAACGATCAGCCTGTATTGGAAATAAATCTATCTGATGCGGTAGACGTTAATTCAGTAGCTTTTACCGCTGAGACTTTTAGAGAGTTTTGCAACGCCAACTTAGGTTTTGATCAAGATGCAAGTATACCTTCATCTTTAGATCCAGCTTTCGGAGAATCAACCACACTTGAAATATTATCCCAACCTATAGATGGTTTCTCAGGCGCCTCCGACTTCAATACAGATGGGCTGGAATTTCCTAATTCGAAATTTATCTTATACCTAGATAGTGATCATACATCAGGTAACCCAACAGCAACGATTGAGTTTTCTGGAGACAACAGTACATGGTACACTTATAAGAGTCAGTCGAATGTTCCTATACCAGAAACTTTTTTTGATGACGAGTTCTATCCTAAATACATACGTGTAGCTTACACTGCAAATTCATCTAACGGTAATGTAACATTTAAAGTCGTTGAGTTATGATAGATTTAAGAGAAGATACGACCAAAGAATATCGTTATGAAGTTGCAATGGGTAACGTTTACGGTAGTTCAACGTGGAATAAATTTGGTTATAATGCAGATATAAATGGGGTGGCTGAAGTTGTCGCATCATTTGGTGGAACATTTAATATAATGACAACAGCTGACACATTAAATGTTGTTTCAACATCAAATAATGATAGGTCAGGAGGTCAAGCAGCAAGAACAATTGTATTGGTTGGTGTTGATTCAAACGGAGATTACCAAGAAGAAACCGTAACAATGAATGGTCAAACACCTGTAACAACAACCAACACTTGGTTAGGCATAAACAGGGCTTATGTTGCATCAGTTGGAAATTCTAACTATAATCAAGGTGACATAACAATTTCTGACACATCAGCTGTTTTTGGAACACAAGCGCAAATTCCATCAATGAAAGCTATAACGCAACAATCAATTTTTCACGTTCAATCAGGGTATAAATTTTTATCAGATTGGCTTGAAATAAATTCATCAAGACAAGGTGCAACAGCATTTATTCAAACTTTTGGATATGTTTATAACCGGGCAACAAATGTCAGGCAACAAATATTCACAACAAGCACAGGTGATGGTCAGTCAAGTGAATTACAATTAACACCATCACAACCATTTGTTATTGGTGAAGATAGTGTATTATATTTTGAAGCAACATCAGACCACAATAACACATTTGTTTCATTAAGATTTTCAGGAATTTTAAAAAGAATAAATTAAACATTATGAAAACAATTTATTAACTAACTTTGTAAAAAAAAACAAAACAACATGAACTATATATTACAAGGGCGAAGAGCGCAAGCTGTCACTCCAAGCGACACAGACAACATTCCAAATCCAGCAGGAGCAACTAACGCTACTCAACCAGCAGCACTGTATGCTGGAGCTAATGGTGACATCGCTGTCATTATGGAAGGTGGAGACGAGGTTACGTTCGCAGGGATAAAGGCTGGCACGTTTTTACCTATAGCTGTAACGAGGGTAAAAGCAACAGGGACGTCTGTTACAAATATCTTAGCTATCTGGTAAGATGGGGGGACTCTCCATAGCTAACCAGATTGGTAATAGCTTAGTGGAAGAAGGCGGCTTCTCTTGGACTGACGCTGACGCTGAAGCATATTACGACACCTTAAAGACTGTTAACGGTGGAGATATAAATGCGTCTGGACTTTACAGCATTACGCTCGATGAATTAAAGGAGGGTATAAACACAGCTTTTGTTGACGCAAAAAGTGATGGCACTTACTCAAAACTAAAGCATTGGTTTCCAGTTATAGGCGGTACAGCAGCTACTCACGCTGTATGTGCTGTAACATTAGCATCTCAATTAACTTATGTAGGTTCCCCTACTCACGGATCTTATGGGGTTAGGACTAACGGGACAACTCAACACATAAATTCAAACACTAGTCATAGCGTTTTTGCTGCCAGCAGGTATGATGCTCATTGGAGTTACTGGGAAAAAAACGTGACCAATAATGTAGCTACGTTTGGATCCAGAGACAACGCAGCCGTTTCACTATGGAACAGGATAACCTCATCTACAGCAATGGGAGGAGCATTAATAGGCGTAGCGACAAACACTACCGTAATATCTCCAAACGAGATGTTTATAGGTAGGATTATAGGGAATAGTGTGGCAGGAGATCGTAGGGTATACCAAAATGGATTAGAAATAAAATCTTCGGGTCTAGCAACTGGAGGAGATGTAACAACAAACGCTGTCTTCAATGCGTGGTCTAATGGCGGTTCAGTAATAAATAGAAGTGCTGGAGATTTTACTCATGGAACACTAGGGGACGGTTTATCTGATTCACAAGCCTCTAACCTATATGCTGTAGCAAACGATTTAAGAATTTTATTAGGAAGATAATGGGACTAGTTCAGAAATACATAAAGATTCCTGCCGATATTGCAACTGAAAATTACGGAAGTATAAATGGGGTAGATAGTTTTAACTACGGCCTAACTATTCACGGTGAATTTTTCGTTGATGTCAACACTATTAATACGCATCCAGAAATAATAGATGCAATAGGAAAAATTGAATACATTGAAGTAGATTATGATGACATCATCATGTACGATGAAAATGGTGAGATCATTACAAAGAATTACAAGAAACCTTCTTACGGAAGAATACCCGTAATAACATCTCCGAGACCTGAAGTGGTTGACAATGAAGATAGGAGCTTTATTCCAATGAACAGACCGAATATTTTCGCTAGACTATGGAGACTGTTTAAGAGGTTTATATCAAGAATTTTTAACAAACCCAAAACATAAACAATGGACAATTTTTTCGAAGCTGGGGGATATGCCACAGCAGGAACATCTATCATACTTCAGATAGCAGACTCACTAGACATCACACATGTAAATCCTCTATTAACCACATTAACAGGTATAACAGGTTTTATTTTCTTGGTATATAAGATAGTCAACATAAGAATAGATACCAAAATAAAAAGGGAGACTTTAGATTCACTGCGAAAAGAAGAAGAGTCGAATAAAGAAGACGAATAAAAAAAATTCGTATATTAGCAAAATGGAAAAGATAACTGAATCAGAATTGAAATCATTAGTCGACATCCATAGTCGACATAAGGAATCTAAACTAAAAATAGCTGACCTAGAAATAGCTAAAGCTATAGAGATGAATCGAATCTCTAAGATAGAAGAGGAGTATATGGAAGTAAACAAAATGCTTTCTACTAAATATGGAAATGAATCAGACATAACCATAGACTCATCTACTGGGGAGATAAAAAGAAAGAAATAAGACATGGCTAAAATAAGTTCATACCCTTCAGCTACACCAGAATCTGGAGACTTCGTCATTGGAACAGACGCTAATGACATGAATAAAACGGTTCAGTTCCCTATATCCTCATTAACAGGACTAAACACATTGCAATCCGTATTAGAGGCAGGAGATAGCTCTACCGTTTCTTTTACAATAGCATCAGGAGCTTTAGACCCATCTTCCATTGATCACTTGCAGATAGCGGTAGGAGGAGATTTAAAGCTAGGAGGAACAATAACGGATGAAGGAGATAGTACAGGAACAAAAGGTTTATTTCTAGGTGTAAGCCCAACAACAGGAAGACCTCAATGGATGTCAATACTAGACGATGTTCCTTTAACACCCACAAGTTCTGGAGACAAAGGAATGTTAGCAGCAGATGAAACTCATCTATATGTATGTATTGAAAATGATACTTGGAGAAGAGTTGCAGTATCAACATGGTAATAAGAAAGATATCCATAGGAAGCAATTTAAAAGAGTCCTCTATGAACTACATAGTGGGCAGTAGGATTATTAATGACAACTTCAAAGTGTACGACATTCTCCAGAAAGAGAAGTACATAGAGATATACATAATAAACTCTGACGATGAAGTTGTTAAGTGGAAGGAGGTAAGTGTTACCACTCCACATGTATTAGAATATAATATCAATATATAATAAAATGAGATCACCTCACAGTTTTTTGGTGGTGCCATTAAACGACAGAAGGTATGATAACTCGGTTAAGATTGGTGATGTTGACTTTATTACTAGCTCCTCGAAAGAGGATCATAAAGCATCTAATAGATTTGCTAAGGTAGTAAATACACCTATCGGGTATTCTGGAGATATAGTTCCGGGAGACATTCTTCTAGTGCACCACAATGTATTTAAGTTCTACAACGACATTAAAGGCGTAGAGCGAAGTGGCAAGTCATACCTATTCGACAACATTTTTTTAATTGACAGCGATCAGTACTTTATGTATAAGCATAATGACCAATGGTTTTGTGATGGGATGTATTCATTTGTTGAGCCGGTCAAAGCAGCTAAATCAGAAATAGACAGAAACATAGTTAATGAAACATTAACTGGATCCATGGTATACCTTAGTGATTATGCAAAATCGCAAGGATTATCAGAGGGAGATCATGTTATATTCTCTCCAGACTCAGAGTATGAATTCAGAATTGATGGGAGATTACTATATAGAATATACGACATACATCTAACTGTAAAGAAATGAAAGAAACTACAATAGAGCAAAAGAAGCGTTTACTGGAATCAGCTCGCAACGGAGTCAATGAACTTATAAAAGTTCTCGACAGCAAGATCCTTGGGTCAGAACAAGATTTAGACTCAGACCTTGCTGCCGATAAAATGAAGAACGCTGCTGCTGCAAAGAAACTAGCAATGTTCGATGCATTGGAAATTCTTAACAGAATAGAAGAAGAGGAGCAAACAATTAAGGATATTGAAGAAGGTGATAACGATAACTCAGAAATAGGAGGCTTTGCAGAAAGAAGAGCAAAATAGCAAGCTTTATAAAATTGTAAAAGATCTAGTTCCATCCTCTAGAAAGAAGAGGATGAATGATAAAAAGAACTGGAAGTACGGATACAATAAGGAGTATGACATGGTTGTTATATCTAATGATGGTACTATCGGAGAGATATACAACATCCAAGGATTGCTAGTTGCCCTACCTAAAGAACCTTCAGTTGTATATAAGAGAAGCAGAAATAAAAAGGATCAGTACTGGGAGAGAAAGGAGCTACCTAAAGAACTAGCTAAAATTAAGTCTATATTCCAATGGAAGAGAAAACCTAAAGAGTTTAAAGCTAGATGGGTAGACTATATAGAGACTGAATTTGAAAGAAGAGAGGAAGGATTTTGGTTTAAGAACAACGGAGTCTCCACATATATAACAGGGTCTCATTACAAGTACTTACAATGGGATTCAATTGATGTTGGGTATCCAGACTATCGGGAGGCTAACAGGATCTTATGGTTATTCTGGGAAGCATGTGTAGCTGACAACAGATCTTATGGCATGGTTTACCTAAAGATTCGTCGTTCTGGATTCTCATTTATGGGGTCATCAGAGCTTGTTAATGTTGGTACCATAACGAAAGATTCAAGACTAGGGATACTATCAAAAACTGGTTCAGACGCCAAGAAGATGTTTACAGACAAGGTCGTACCTATCTCATCTAAGCAGCCATTCTTCTTCAAACCTATTCAGGATGGTATGGATAGACCGAAAACTGAGTTAGCATTTAGAGTTCCAGCGTCTCGTATCACCAAGAAAAACATGTACGATGATGACGACGATGATACTCAAGGACTAGACACAACCATCGACTGGAAAAACACGGATGACAACTCTTACGATGGTGAGAAACTAAAACGTTTAGTTCATGACGAAACAGGAAAATGGCTAAAACCGAATAACATCCTAAACAACTGGAGAGTTACCAAGACTTGTCTCCGATTAGGTAGGAAGATTATCGGTAAGTGTATGATGGGTTCAACATGTAACGCATTAGACAAGGGGGGTCAAAACTTCAAAGATTTATATTATGACTCCGATGTAACCAAGAGGAATAAAAACGGACAGACTAAGTCAGGGTTATATGCGTTGTTTATTCCAATGGAGCACAACATGGAGGGATTCATAGATCGATACGGTATGCCAGTTTACAGGACTCCAGACGAACCTGTACTAGGGGTTGACGGTGAAATGATAGACAGTGGAGCGATAGACTTCTGGGAGGCTGAAGTAGATTCATTAAAAGGTGATCCAGATGCGTTGAACGAGTTCTATAGACAATACCCTAGGTCTGAGTCTCATGCGTTTAGAGACGAGAGTAAGTTATCTATATTTAACCTAACGAAGATATATGATCAGATAGACTACAACGATTCCTTAATAGCAGGACAACATTTAACCAGAGGTTCATTCCACTGGAAAAATGGGGAAAAGGACACGGAGGTTATATTTTCACCTGACGACAAAGGTAGGTTTTTATTGTCGTGGGTACCTAAAAAAGAGTTGCGTAATAACGTAGAAATTAGGAAAGGACTTAAATATCCGGGTAATGCTCATATTGGTGCGTTTGGATGCGATAGCTATGACATTTCTGGAACCGTTGGAGGAGGTGGATCTAACGGTGCGTTACATGGAAGCACTACGTTTCATATGGATGACGCTCCTACTGAGGAGTTTTTTCTAGAGTATATTGCTAGGCCGCAAACAGCTGAGATATTTTTCGAGGAAGTATTGATGGCTATTGTCTTTTATGGTATGCCGATACTATGTGAGAATAACAAGCCGGGGCTTTTGTATCACCTAAAGAATAGAGGGTACAGAGGGTTCAGTATGAATAGACCCGACAAGTCTTATAATAAGCTGTCTGTAGCTGAGAAAGAACTAGGAGGGATACCTAACTCCAGCGAGGCTGTAAAGCAAGCTCACGCTTCTGCTATTGAAATTTTTATAGAGAAGAACATTGGATACGACACGAGTGGTGAGTACAGAAACCCAGAGGAAATAGGTGTAATGCCCTTCAACAGAACTTTAAAAGATTGGGCTTCGTTTGACATCAATAACAGGACTAAGTTTGATGCCTCGATATCTTCAGGGTTATCTAGGATAGCTTGTATGAAAAACCTTTACAAACCTAAAAAAGAAAATTCAAAAATAAGTATTACCTTTGCAAGGTACGACAACTCTGGAGGACAGAGTAAAATTATTAGATAAGAAATGGATGATATCAAAATAACTATTACCGATCCCGGATTCCCTGATGATAATGTCAGCGATTCTGACAAGAATAAAAAAGAGTTCGGTCTAAAGATAGGGCAAGCTATTCAATACGAGTGGTTTAAAAAAGATGGAGGTGGTTGTAGGTATTATGATCGATGGACAGAATTTAACAGAAGGAGGTTATACGCAAGAGCTGAACAACCGATCCAGAAATATAAAGACGAGCTATCTGTCGATGGAGATCTTTCTCATCTAAACTTAGATTGGACACCAATAGCGGTGATGCCTAAGTTTATAGACATTGTATGCAATGGTCTGGAGGATAGGATATTTTCAATTAAAGTAGAGTCTCAGGATTCATTATCTATAAAAAGAAAGCAAGAGTTTCAAGATGTAATAGAATCAGAGATGGTCTCTAAGCCATTATTGGAACAAGTAGAAAAGGATTTCGGAATTAATCCATTTATAAACGACAAGGAAACTTTACCGAAGACAGACGAGGAGCTTCAGTTGTACATGGAATTGGAATACAAGCCGGGGATAGAAATAGCTGAAGAGATAGCTATACAAACCGTGTTTAATGAGAATCATTACGAAGACATAGCTAAAAGGTTTAAATACGACTTGGTCGTCTTAGGTATAGGTGCTCTTCGCCATAGATTCCTAAGAGGTGGCGGTATAGATATTACTTATTTAGATCCATCAAAAGTTATACATAGCTATACAGAGGATCCAATGTTTAAGGATTGCTATTATTGGGGAGACGTTGAAACAGTTCCTGTATCGGAACTTGTAAAGATAGACCCTGATTTAACCAATGAGGATCTAGCAGAATTAAAGTCTTATTCTCAAGCATGGATGAGAGAGTTCCCTACAGAAAGAGATAGACAGAACTCTGAACTTTCAAGCGAGACAGTTACACTCATAAACTTCTCATACAAGACTACTAAGAAATATGTATATAAGAAGAAGAAGGTTTCCGACAACGCTTCCAGAGTTATAAGAAAAGATGATGACTTTAATCCGCCTCAAGAAATGATGGAGGAAAGAGGGTTTGAGAAAGTTGAAAAGAGAATCGAAGTTTGGTATGAAGGGATTATGGTCGCAGGTACTAATTTTATCTTGAAATGGGAACTTCAAGAAAATATGGTTAGACCTAAGTCAGCATCTCAACGTGTGATGTCGAACTATGTTGCATGCGCCCCTAGATTGTATAAAGGAGCTATTGATTCTATCGGGTTAAGGATGATCCCTTTTGCTGACATGTTGCAGTTAAACCACATGAAGTTTCAGCAGGTATCTAGTAAAATGGTTCCTGACGGAGTATTCATTGATGCTGATGGTATAAATGAGGTAGACCTAGGAACTGGGGCTGCTTATAATCCAGAAGACGCTTTAAGGCTTTACTTCCAAACAGGTAGTGTTATTGGTAGAAGTTACACGCAAGATGGAGACTTCAACAATGCTAGAACTCCTATTCAGGAATTAACCAAGTCTAGTGCTGGAGGTAAGATTAATTCTCTTATCGCTCAGTTCAATCATTACTTGAACCTTATGAAGGGAGCTATAGGAGCCAATGACTCTATGGATGCTTCTACACCGCACAAGGATGCATTAGTTGGTTTACAGAAGATGGCAGCACTATCATCAAATGTAGCTACCAGACATATATTGGAGGGGTCTATATTTATAACAAGAACATTAGCTGAAGGTCTCTCATGTAGAATTTCTGACTTATTAGAGTACTCAGATTACAAAGAGGAGTTTATAAATAAAATAGGAAAACAAAACGTTTCTATTCTTGAAGATGTAAAAGACTTGTACCTTTCCGACTTTGGTATATTCATAGAGGTATCTCCAGATGAAGAGCAGAAGCAAAAGCTAGAGGAGAATATACAAATCGCCTTGAGAGAAGGTGGTATAGATCTTGAGGACGCTATTGATATCCGAGAAATAAACAACATAAAGTTAGCCAACCAGTTACTAAAAGTTAAGAGAAAAAGAAAGCGTGACTATGACCAGCAAATAAAAGAGAAGGAACAGCAGTCTATCGCTCAAATTCAGATGCAGCAGCAACAGATGGCTGCTCAGAACGCTGCTCAAAAGGTACAGATGGAGGCTCAAGCTAAGATTCAAGTTAAGAACGCTGAAGGTGATAACGAGATAAGAGTTCTAGAGAGACAGGCTCAACTCAAGTTCGATCTGATGCAAAAAGAGTTCGACTTAAACACTAGATTAAAGTCTATGGAGATGCAAGTAAAACAATCATTGGAGGATAAAAAGGAGAAGGCTAAAGACAGAAGACAGCGTGAGCAGGCTACTATGCAGTCAAAGATGGTAAGCCAAAGAAAGTTCGACCTACCTTCTTTAAATTTTGAATCTAACGAGGACTCTTTAGATGGCTTTGATCTAGCGGAATTCGACCCAAGATAGACCGAAAAATATAATAAATATTATTTTTAACTTTGTAAAAATCAAATCAAATGAAAATTCAAGTAAAAGCTGTAGACTCAGTTAATGAAAAGTCAAAGCAAGAGTTAGAGAGGGAAATTATTGAGGATCACGCTGCTAGTCAAAACGACAACCAAGATAACGACCAAGATAACGACCAAGATAACGACCAAGAAGGTAACCAAGAAGGTAACCAAGAAGGTAACCAAGGAGCAGAAGATAATATTGCTCAAGCAGAGATTAACGAAGAATCCGTAATGAGCTTCATTAAGGAGAAGTACGGAAAAGAAATAGAATCGATTGATTCATTATTTGCTAGTGAAGCGTCACCAAGCAATGAAATTCCTGAAGATATATCCAAGTTCATTCAGTACAGAAATGAAACTGGAAGAGGGATGGAAGACTATATGAGGTTGAATGAGAACTTTGACGAGATGAATGACAATTCATTGTTGTCTAGGTTTTACGCTGAGACTGAAGATGGTTGGGACCAAGAGGATATTAATGGATACATCGAAGACAACTTCGCTTACGACGAAGATCTAGATGAAGATTCATTAATCAGGAAAAGACAAAGAGACAAGAAGAAAGAAATAGTAAAGGCTAAGAAATACTTCGAAGGTCAGAAAGAGAAATACTATACTCCATTAGAGTCTAATGGATCAAGTGCTCCAGATGATCCAGAGTATCTAGCCTTTAAAGAGCAAATGAGTAACGCTAAGACTCAACAAGAGCAGGCAGCTAAAAAAGCTGAATGGTTTAAGAGTAAGACAGACGAGTTGTTCAGTAATGAATTCAAAGGTTTTGAATTCAGTATTGATGACAAGAAGTTTACCTATCCGATACAAGAGATTGACAAAGTTAGAGAGAGTCAAAAAGACATCAGTAACTTTATATCAAAATTCTTGAACGACGATGGGTTGATGGAAGATACGACTGGATACCATAGAGCGTTATCAATTGCAATGAACCCAGAAAAATACGCTAAGTTCTTTTATGAGCAAGGTGTTTCAGACACAGTATCCGAATCGGCTGCTGAAGATAAAAACATCACGTTAGGAGCTAGACGTAAACCTGAGACTCAAGTGGTAGGGAAAACAACAATAAGAGCCGTATCAGATCCATCAGGACGTGGGTTGAAATTTAAAAAATAATAACCTAAAACAAAAAGAAAATGGCAGGATCATTATCGGTTGGAGGAGTAAATCTTCAACCATCATCAGAACAAGTGGCATTGTCCACAAACTACATCACTAACTTTAATTTCTTAGATCAGTATCTTCCTGATACTTACGAGAAGGAATTTGAGCGTTACGGAAACAGATCAGTATCTGGATTCATGAGACAAGTTGGTGCAGAATTACCGTCTACATCAGACCTTATTAAGTGGGCTGAACAAGGACGTTTACACACGAAGTATATTGACGTAAATGCAGATAGTGCAGCAGGAGCCGATACAGCTACATTTACTGTTAATGATACATTAGATCCGGGTACTGGAAGTATCGCTGTCAGAGTAGGTCAAACAGTTCATATCTCTGACAACGCAGGGTTAGGATCTAACAAAGCTATCGTTACTTCGGTTGACACAGGAGCTGGGGAATTTGTTGTGGCATTCTACGAAGCTGCTGGTCAAGATTTCGCTTTAAACTCTACGTGTACTGTATTCGTTTACGGTTCAGAGTTCAACAAAGGTACTAATGGAATGGTAGGCTCATTAGAGGCTGACGACTTAATCCTTGATAACAAGCCAATAATCATCAAAGACAAATATGAAGTTTCTGGATCAGATATGGCTCAAATCGGATGGGTAGAAGTTACTACTGAGAATGGAGCAACTGGTTACTTATGGTATTTGAAGTCTGAGCATGAGACTCGTATGAGATTCGACGACTACTTGGAGACTTCAATGATCGAAGCTGTACCAGCGGAAGCTGCTTCAGGAGCTTTAGTTACAGCAGGTGTTGATGGATCAGACGGTGTATTCTACTCTGTTAACGACAGAGGTAACGTATGGTCAGGTGGTTACCCAACTACTTTGTCTGACTGGGATACAATTGTAGCTCGATTAGATAAACAAGGTGCTATCGAAGAGAACGCATTATTCGTAAACAGAGCTTTCGGATTCGCTATCGATGACATGTTGGCTGATCAGTCTACAACTACTGGAGCTTCATTCGGTTTGTTTGACAACGACAAAGACATGGCCTTGAATTTAGGATTCTCAGGATTCCGTAGAGGTTACGATTTCTACAAGACTGACTGGAAATACTTGAATGACGAGTCAATGCGTGGAGGTTTATCTTCAGGAATTGTTAGCGGATTGTTGGTACCAGCAGGTACAACTTCTGTATACGACCAAGTGATGGGTAAAAACGCAAAGCGTCCATTCTTACACGTTCGATACAGAGCTTCAAAAGCTGAAGACAGACGATACAAGACTTGGATCACTGGATCAGCAGGAGGAGCAGCTACAAGCGATCTTGATGCAATGGAAGTTAACTTCCTTTCTGAAAGATGTGTTTGTACTTTAGGAGCAAATAACTTCGTATTATTCGAAGGATAATATACCTAAAAAACAACAGGGGCTAGGGAGTGATCTCTAGCCCTTATTTTAAATCAAGTAAAATCAAAATAAAATGAATAGATCAAAGAGAAACAAACCAAAAGATTTAACGTTCGTAATGACTAGAAAGAATCCACCACTAAGTTGGATGGTAAATTCTAGAAACACTACAGCGAATCCTCTTCACTACTACGATGAAGAGAACAACGAGAACAGAGTTCTAAGGTATGCTAGCAATCAAAAGAGTTGTTTTGAAGACGAGCAAGACGGGACAGCCATTATAGAGCCAATCATTTTCAATGATGGTATGCTTCAGGTGCCAAAAACAAATCCAGCACTTCAACAGTTTTTACAGTTACACCCTAAGTTTGGGAAAGACTTCGTTATCCAAGATAAGGAGAAAGACGCTCAGACTGAATACGAAGAACTAGAGAAGTCAAGTACAGCTACTGAGATGGCTAGAAAGTTAGATATCGATCAGAAGCTTATGATTGCCAGAGTACTTATGGGGTCTAACACTGACAAGATGACGTCTAGCGAAATTAAGAGAGACATCTTGGTGTACGCTAAAAACAACCCAGATGAGTTCTTACAAGCAATTGATGACTCAGACTTAGAGGTTATGGATATTGCTGCTCAAGTATTCCATAAAGGATTCTTGACTACACGAAGAAACGACACTGAGATTTGGTATAACCTAGATTCAAACAAAAACAAACTCATGAACATTCAATATGGTGAAAGCCCTGTTGAAAGGTTAGGTAAGTTTTTGAAGACAGACGAAGGTTTAGAAATCTTAGAACTGTTAAAATCCAAGGTATCGGAAGGCTAACACAATAGTTACATAAACATTAAGTAGGGCGAAAAAACATTCGCCCTATTTTTTTTATTATATTTGCTGTAAAACTACCTGATGATAAACTCAGTAAGAAATACGGTACTATCCATACTAAATAAGAATAACTACGGCTATATAAGCCCGGCAGACTTTAATCTGTTTGCCAAACAAGCTCAGATAGAAATATTCGAAAAATACTTCGACAGGTATAACAGGCAGATAACGAAGGAGAATGCCAGACGATCAGGAACAGGTTACGCTGACATTACAGGAGCACTGGGAGAGACTATAGAAAGATTTTCAAAGGCAGCAGCACTATTACCAAAGGTATCTGGAGAGGTGAGTCACTTCATGACTTTACCTGAAGACTACTACAATATTGATCGTATGAGTTATTACTCTAGCTTACTTTCTTCTGGAAGCATAACATCTGTTACAGCAGGGAGGCTAGTTGATTCAGTAGCAACGTTTACTTCAGATGGTATATCGAGTGGTGATGTAGTAGTCAGCCAAACTACAGGTGCGGTAGCCTTTGTTGTTAGAGTTGTGAGTGATACTGAGATTATACTTACGAAAGACATATTTGAACTAGCATCTCCAGAGTATGCAATATTCAGATCTACAGTACATAGAGATTTGGATAAGGTTACACAGAGCAAGATAATGATGCTTAACAACTCTAACCTTACAGCTCCTACGGCTACTTTTCCAGTTTACGTAATGAGCGAATCAGAGTCAACTGGGTTTGGTGAAACAGTAGCTGTATATCCATCATCGATAACAGTTACTGGATCTGTAGTGATACAGTACACAAGATATCCAAAGACTCCTAAGTGGACGTATTCAGATGTTCCTTCAGCTACTGGGGAACCATTGTTTGACTCAACTCAACCAGACTATCAAGACTTTGAGTTACCAGAAGTGGATGAACATATTCTAGTTCAAAAGATATTGCAATACGCAGGTATGTCGATCAGAGAGATTCAGATGACTGACATCTCTGCTAAATTAGAAGATAGAGAAACTAACCTAGAAAGATAAGATTATTAACTATGGCAGCTAAGAAAAAAACATCAGGTAAGAAGAAAGACTCAAGATTAACTAGAGCTGGAGTATCTGGTTACAATAAACCTAAGAGAACTCCTAGTCATCCAAAAAAGTCACATATTGTTGTAGCTAAAGTAGGTGATAAGGTTAAAACTATACGTTTTGGAGAACAAGGTGCAAAAACTGCTGGTAAACCTAAAGCAGGTGAAAGTGATAAAATGAAAAAGAAAAGAGCATCATTTAAAGCTAGACATGCTAAAAATATTGAAAAAGGTAAAATGTCTGCGGCTTATTGGGCAAATAAAGTAAAATGGTAATATGGAAGCTAAAAAGAAAACAGTAAAAAAGCAAACCTAAAACTAAATGCTTCTCTTGAGGAGAAGCATAGTAAAACATAACAGTAAACTCCACAACAGGAGAAATCATTAAGAAAGAAGAAGATGGCTTATATATCAGCTTACGCATATTACGAAAATAGTGGTGCGGCACCAGAGGACGCAAATTGGGGATCATATCAATATGTATCCTTAACAGACATTGTAAATAACTTCCAGTTAATGTATGCTGGAAATCATTCATTAATAAACAACGAACCTAGATACAAGATCCTGTTCCATGCGAAGAGAGCTATACAGGAATTAAACTACGATGCATTCAAGGAAATTAAGATACTTGAGCTAGACGTGTGTGACCAACTCAGGTTTGTACTTCCACCAGACTATGTGAACTGGGTAAGGATATCGCTTTACAAAGACGGGCTGTTAAGACCATTGACTGAAAACATCCAAACTAACTACAGTGACGCCTACCTTCAAGACAATGATTGCAAGATATTGTTTGACGAAGATGGCAATGTATTAAAGCCTGAATACTCTCAAATAGATTTTGACAGGATTACTGGTCAGAAGAAAAGTATTTATCTGAATGAGAATTCTATTTTTAATGAACATGAAGGATACTGCCTAGATGGAAGATGGTACTTCGATTACGCAGTAGGAGAGAGGTATGGTTTAAACACGGAGACAGCAAACTTCAATCCGACATTCAAGATAGATAATAAGTCAGGAGTTATTAACTTCAGTTCAGGAATGGACGGTGAGAAGTGTATATTGGAATATGTTAGCGATGGTATGGAGAATGGAGATGAATCTCTTATATCTGTAAATAAGTTATTTGAGAGATACGTGTACGCATACATAAACTACGAGCTTCTTGATCAGAAGACAGGGGTTCAAGAATACATAGTTGGTAGAGCTAGAAAGAAATCTACAGCTTTACTTAGAAATGCGAAGATAAGAATGAGCAACTTACATCCGGGACGACTACTCATGAACATGAGAGGTATGGATAAACACATCAAGTAATGAAGATAAAAAGAAATTTCATTAAGGGTCGAATGAATACAATGTTTGACGAAAGACTTATACCTAATGGTGAGTATGTAAGCGCAATGAATATAAGGGTTAGCTCCACCGAAGAAAGTGAGATGGGGGCAATCGAAAATGCAAAAGGTAACGAGCAGATAACAACCCTAGGGTATAGAGATGACGATCTTTCTGCTGATGCTGTTTGTATCGGTTCAGTGGCAGACTCAGCTAGAGACACTATTTATTGGTGTGTGCACGACCCTAGTAACCCGACTGTTCTTAGCGGTGTGCTAGACATGATTGTATCTTACAACGTGGTTTCTGGGACGTTGATATATCACGTAATAAGTTCAACTCATCCATCTGGCACAGGAACTGTGTTGAATTTCAGTGAGGAGTACAGGGTGAATGCGATGGATATAATTGAGGATTACTTGATTATAAATGACGATAATAACCCACCAAGAATATTTAACACGAAAAGGTTTTATAACGAACCTTCAACTGAAGACATAAACCTGATAGTAAAACCACCAAGTTCAGCTCCAACTGTTACGCCAATCAAACAGACTGGAGAAGAGACCTATATGGACACTAGGTTTATTTCATTTGCTTATAGGTATAAGTACGTGGATGGACAATATTCTGCGTTGTCTCAATTTTCTCCGATAGCATTCTCTCCAAACACATTTGAGTTAGATTACAGCACAATGGAGAACAAGGGTATGACCAATGCATTCAACTCTGCAATTATAGACTTAGAAACTTCATCTAGCAATGTTGTAGGTATTGATTTGGTATTTAAGTTTTCAAACTCAAGCATACTAAACATTGTAGAAAAATATGACAAAGCTGATTTAGGCTGGTCAGACAATTCAACGGTATCTGTAACATTTACAAACAAGAAGGTGTACACAACACTTCCTGAAGAAGAACTGTACAGACTATTCGATAACGTGCCTCACAAAGCACAAGCTCAAACCATAATGGGTAACAGACTAGTTATGGGCAACTACACTGATGGATATGATGTGGTTGATGAGAATGGCGACTCTACTCGTTTGATTTATACTGCTGAACTAGTGGAAAATGATATAGAACAGACTAGCTTACTTGTAAACAGGAATATAGGAACTTATACCATAGCTGGTTCTGAAGATATAGATCACGCAGAGGTTATTATTGATCTAGATGAAGTAGCCTCAGATTTGATAGAAGGAGCAGTTCTTGATATGTCGTTCACATTAAGACATAACAAGTATGTTTCAACTACAACTGCTACCCCGTCAGGAACACCTACACCAATAAACATAAGCAAGACTATAACGCTACAAAGTACTTACGGGTCTGTAGCTGCATTTGCTGCTAGTGCAGAATTTACCGAGGCAGTGAGTTCTTTTACATCTATAAGCGATTGCGGAACTGTTGATGCAGGTGACTCATTGACTGATCAGATAAACTGTGGATCAACAACCCCTGTGCTACCTTTACCGGGATGGACAAAAGAATCAAGTGGTATAACAGCTCCAGATCAGGGTATATCCATATCCGTCTCTGGAAACAAGATAACGCTTCAACTCGTAGCTATAAGATACGGATTAAATGGCTCTCCGGGACAATATGTATACGAGTATTTTAGTGTTGCCTACTCGTCGGTAGACTTTTATAAATACACTATAGGAGAAAGTCTTCATAGTAAAAGAGATTACGAGGTGGCTATTATTTATATGGATGAATACAATAGATCTACTACTGCTTTAGTAAGTCCGAACAACACCATATATGTACCACCTAAATACTCAGATAAAAAAAATAGCATAAGAATAACTATACCTGATACTCAAAATCCTCCAGAATGGGCAACTAATTACAAGTTTGCTTTAAAACCTTCTGAGTTGGATTACGAAACGATATACTCAAATATATATTTCAATGATTACAACAATGGGGTGACATATTTTCTATTAGAAGGAGACAATAGGAATAAGGTTACTGAAGGTGAAAAGCTTCGTTTAAAAAGAGATCTATTCGGTGTAGTTGACAAAGACATAGAAGTTTCAGTAATTGAAATAAAATCACAACCTAAAGACTTCTTAAATTCAATACTATCAGTTGAGGAGCCGTCAGGGTTATACATGAAAATAAAATCTTCAGACATAAACGTGAACTATGACGACGAATATATATTAACTAATGGAGAGTATGAAGGTGGAGGTACTGCCACCGGATTCCCGGGACCAGTTATTTATTACAGCATATTTGGAGATAATCCTAACTACAACCCTGACAACCCTATAAGTGATACAAATTATGAGTTTAAGCCTTTTGAGGTAAAGGCTGGTAGTCTTGTACGTATATTCATAGAATTTGAAGGTAATAATTCAGGTGGAGACATAAGCACATATACTTTCGATAAGAATTTTACATCTTCAAAAGACTATAACAGCTTGTACGACTTTGTTGAAGGTGATAACATTGATCTCACTAACGGAACATTGGTTACTGATGATGACGACATAGAGGTGTTGTATTTTAGCGATATTTATGAATATTCAGCTCCTTCTGGTACAAATAGAATTAACACAGCATACGGATCTCAGGCTTTTATAATGCAATTCTCTTGGTATAATCCAGATGCTACGGTCGATCCAGAGTCAGGTACGATGTATCTAGGTTTCAGAAATAATGATGACGGTTCGAGTTATCAGTATATTAGATGTAACATAGAAATAATAAACGGAGGTAATACTTTCGTGTTTGAAACGATTCCAACTGAAGCCGACAACGATATATTCTACGAGGGTAGCCAAACATTTAACATCACAGCAGGAAGACATGAGGGGAATGTGCAAAACCAAACAACATCACTTCCAGCTATAATAGACCTAAACTTCTTCGATTGCTATTCCTTCGGTAATGGTGTCGAGAGTTACAAGATAGGAGACCGACTAGCTACTCCTTCATTTAGATTAGGAGAAAGATTCTATGCTGTGTCTCAAGAGGACTACAAAGAAGCAGACAGATATTCAGATCTTACTTATAGTGGCATATATAACGAGGAGACTAATGTAAACAGGTTGAACGAATTTAATCTATCGTTAGCTAACTTTAAGCAATTAGAAAGATCTTTCGGTTCAATTAGAGTAATCTCTGGGAGAGCAAATGACATACTCGTACTACAGGAAGATAAAGTATCATACGTATTATCAAGTAAGAACGTTATTAGCTCTTCTCAAGGTGGAGGTACTGTTGCAGCAATTCCAGAGGTGCTAGGAACTCAGATATCTAGAATCGAAAACTTTGGCATTGGAAACAACCCAGAGAGTTACACTGAATATGGATATGACAAATATTTTGTAGACCCTAAAAGAGGTGCTGTTATAAAGCTTACTGGAAGTGGACAAGCTGAACAGCTCTCAGTCATTTCTGAATTTGGTATGAAGTCATGGTTTAGAGATTACTTCAGGTTAACTCCAAATACTCAAAAGCTAGGAGGTTATGATCCTTACACGGGAGAATACGTTATAGCAGGAAATCTAAACACAGTTCCTTCTGACCCATTCGTTTCCTCTTGTGGAGAGGAAGTTACAGTAACTACTGATGAAACGTTCAGAACTTGGGAGGTAATATTAGCTCCGGGGTCAGGAGAGATCACAGTAGACTATACAATTGGTATACTCCCGATGGGAGAGGATATCACGTTTGAAATCATTCATGACGGCTCTACGTATTCTTCTGGAGCTGTTACGTCAGGTGGATCTTTTACATTCACAAAGTCGGTTGGCGTAGACACAGCTATAGTTGAAGTTACACTGTCAAGTTCATTCACTACATCATACGCTGTTGAAGTAGGATGCGCTACTGAAAACGGACCTAGAATGACTCAGGTTGTACTAGCTCCAGATGACGAGACAGCTCAGTATATACACAACGACTTTTACTGGACTCAGGGAACATACGTTAGTCCAACTCAGAGCAACTTAGCTACCCTTCAAAATACAAGTAACACATACAACGTATCTCTGTTTCAATCATTTGAAGGAAACGCAGGGGCTGGTATGATACCACCTGAATCTGGAGGTCAAGTAACAATAAGAATTCAGTCTACTAAGAAAGGATTCGATAACTTTGACTTTGGATCAAGTTCATTGAAGTACCTACTTTCTACGACAGACTACTCGGATAGTGATGTAGACATAGCAAACATATTGTCTGCTGCAACTACATTGACACCTATACAAAACCCATCGACAGGGGTTTACTACTACGACATAACTTATACGCAGACTCCACAATTCAGTCCGTATATTTACTTAATTTACGACTATAGATAATGGCAAAACCAACAATAACAGAATCGACAGCACCAACTAGACAGGCGTATACGTTAACATACTCCCCGTCTTCTAACGGGTTTCCTTCGTTTTACTCTTATTATCCAGAGGAAATAATTGGGATGAACCAAAACTTGTTTACATTCGATGAAGGAAATTTATATATCCACAACTCAGACAACGTAGATAGGTGTACTTTTTACGGAACCTACACACC
>Ga0255039_10000060_pt1 | contig 33484 bp, 52 predicted proteins | sample BC1_12_1_MG_FD_181713 | JGI IMG/M metagenome (GOLD analysis project Ga0255039, IMG submission 181713) | Seawater microbial communities from Strait of Georgia, British Columbia, Canada - BC1_12_1 | ecosystem: Environmental > Aquatic > Marine > Strait | place: Canada: British Columbia | collected... | reverse complement strand
TATAGTTATTCACTATTTTCTCCATTAATGCATAGTAGCTTTCTTTATCTTCTTCTTTAGCTGTGCCACTTTGCGCTGTTCTTACATAATTCAAACACAATGCATCATCTACTTTCGGCAATAAAGTATTGAAACAATGATTCATGTTGAACTCAATGATGTCTGATCCACTTGAGTAATACTCTACAAATGGAACAGATTTGCCATTGTCATCTCTTCTTCCACTTGGCTTTCTTTGAATATCTCCGTATGGTGATGTAGTGAACATTTTGCCACTACCATTGCAATCCATACAAGCTGTATCTTCACCTTTTATTGTTCGATAGCCTTGACCATTACAACTTCCACAAATTGATTCATTGAATACTCTTAACGGATAAGCATTCTTGATTTGTACTGCTTTGGCATCGGAATAAGATGATAGGAAATCTTTGCCATATTCGGCAGCATTCGCCAGGTAACTTTCAAAGTATTGCAAATCTTCACCCATTACTTCTACGGATGACAAATCACCACCTAATGGTCTTGTTGGCCTTTCTCCAAATCCGTTATCTGGCACAAAGTATTCTTCGGTGACATACTTTAATTTGCCATTAACATACCCAACTGGAATGTGCCGATAATATCCACTTGGATCAACTCCCATGTAATACTTCGCACTTTGCCACTTTCCACCATGCTTAAACTTCCATTTGCCATGTACCCAAACTGCTGTGTTTGAATCAAAGTAAACTACATTCTTTGCAATAAATGGCTCAAAGTCTAACTGAACATTGAAATTGTCCACTCCCATCGGATGGTTAGGTGGATAATACTCTGCATTTAAATTCGGATTAACTGGTAACCACACCAAATGTGCATTTGGATATTCTACCATCTCTTGAAAAATAGATATGAGATATTGCACCAATGAATAAGTGCCTAATGTAGTATTAATGCGCTTATTTGCTAGTACATCTTCTAGTTCTTCTTGCACATCATAAGATAAACCAACTGAATTTACGGATTTTTTGAACGCATCAATAGCCTTTATGAAACTATCTCTAGTGTATAAATAACTGTTGTTTGCTCTATATTCGGTAATATCTTTCGGCTCATTTGGTCTATACTTATGCAATAACTCTTTAAGACCTTTGCCTCTTGTGTGCAATAAGATCTTATCACTAGCCTTTTCCCATTGTTTAATGGGAATAAGGCCAGCAATACTATCTACTTTATCAAAAATATAATCCATTATGCTTGTTGTAATGCTCTAAATTATGCTAATTCTTCCATAACACCTGGCAAGGCAATTCCACCTACAATGCCGATGTAATCAAAAGAAACTTCAATGTCATAAAACGCTGGTTCATTAGAATCTTCATTCATAATGTAATCCCACTTGTTTTCTGACACTTGAAATCCAGCGCTTTCTGTAGCGTACTCTGGATGAACATAAAATAAACCATCACAACCGATGTAAAACAATCGGTATGCACCTAAATTGTTTTTTGCATTGTTATGAACTGCGAAATCAGTATCGGCAGCCGTATCAACACCATAAGTTCTGAAAGTAATCGTGTGTGTTTCACCAACTTTCTGCTCTGGTCGGCATGAAGAAAGTTTCATGCTTACCTTTGTAGTTTCTGGTTTAGCACCAATACCTTCAGTAGTGATGTGTACATTGTCAGCAGCTACTGCCGATGCCCATTCAGTTGGATCGGTAATGTCTGCAAAAACATAATCACATTTGATTAGTCCTAAATATTGAATCCCAGCCTTTCTTGTTTCGATTTCACAACCAGCGTTTGGGAAACTTGGAACGCTAACTGCACAACTTGCTGCACATAATGCCATTTTGATAAATTTTAAATTATAAAAAAAAATTAATTTTGGGTTAGCACTATGTTTTTATTCGCCTTGCTCGGCTTCTTTATTTTCTTTTTTCTTTTTCGGTAATTCGTTATTTGGCTTTGACTTCACAAATCTATCTGGATAAAGTTTGTTGGCCACTTCGAATTGCTCTTTGGTTTTTACCACTTCTTTTCCATTGTGCCATGTATCATATACTTTCATACTTGTCAATTTCTACAAAGATAAACAAATTATTAATGCGCTTTTTAGCATCTCTTTATGTCGCTTTCACATTGTCTATACAAGGTGACTTCTACCATCCAAAGACCACTACTTGTATTGCCTTTCTCAAACAATGATGTGTTAAAATAACTTTTGCCATTCACAAGAATGTTTGTTCCTTGCAATACTGATTTAAGATGCTTGGCTGCCGTTTCATTTAATACTGCTTTGATTGTGTATGCATCCCAATTCTTTGAGTATGTTTTTTGTCCTTGACTATTGTAGGCAACATCATTCATCTCAAACTCACTTAACTCTATATCAGTATTTAAGTAGATATTATTCTCGTATGTGCCATCATAGTATGCGCCTAGACAATCAATTGCACCATCTCTATATTGACTGCTGATCTTCAATAAATCTTCACACCTTTGTCTGCAATAGGCTTGTGATGTAAACTCTAAATCCACACCATCAATTTGGAATACTCCACGAACATAAAAAACTTGATCGGTAAAGTTACTTGGCCTAAATGTAACCGACAAACGCAATCCATTTACTTCAGACCAGGTATTGCTGACTATATCAATGTTATTTGTTATTGCAATGTAGTCTGCTTCTTTTATTATGGTACCACTTCTATCTATTATTTGCACCTTTGCAATAGTTACATCAGAAAAGTTATAGTTGCCTAATGCAAATTGAATAGGTAAGATGCTATTGCTTTCAAACGGATGCGAATATGGTGCACAATTGGTGCATTCACCAAATGTCGGATAATTTTCTCCACATGATATTTGATTGGGGAAATCCACATATCTAGTCTTTGTGTTTGTGCTTAAAAAAACATCACTACTATTATCTATATCAGTAACTACTTGCAACATACTACCATTATTTTATTGTAATCTAAATTAATATTTTGAACTTTAAACTTGCAATCTCCACCAGTTGTGAAATCTCCTTCCAAATCATAAATGTATGGACTAGTCAATGTAGCAAAATACGATTCACTTTGTACGGATGCAAATAGTTCTTCTTCACTTATATTGTTAGGCTTAACCAATAGTGCCTGGACATCATACGCAACTAAACTTTCAGCAATGCACTCAATGTATTCACTATCTTCACAAATAGCACCATACTTTCTTCCATCGCTATCGTACACATCTAGTGCAGTTATGTCAGCAGATGGATTATCATTTTCATAAATCGCACATCTTATCTCTAATGGCTGATTGATTGTATGGCCTACCATCGGAACTGACACCACAGCATTGTTTACGATTAACAACTGATTAAACACCGAATAAAATGATGCATCTAATGTAGTCAATTGGCCTACATAGTTTTCTTCAACTCTAAAAAACATACGAATGATTGTGTAATCATGTCCACTATCAGTTCCAGTTTCAATCTCATCTTGTGTGTAGTTACTACTTAATGTTCCACCATCGTTTGTGAAAATATGCGTTTCACCAAATAACGGAATAGTAATGGTTTGCAAACTTGTCATCAATGTTGCATTTGCTATTCCTTGACTACTCAAACAAGTTTCATAACCTGGCGATGGCAAAGATGATGTGTTTTGATCATGCCATATTTTTAATTCCAATGCCATACGTTCATATCCAGCGCAATCAATCTTACTTGTTGCTCTTGTGTTTAAATATGACTTCCAATTTACTTCTATTGATGGCACACATTCGGTAAAGCTAAATTTAACCAAACTTGCAACACCTTTGCTTGTGCTTTTGTTAGCTGCATTCTTTACAACTGCAACTATCTGATAGTTCTTATATTCAAGATCATCTTTATCAATCAAGAATTCAGCATATTTATCAGTACCACTTATTGTGGTGATTGTAGTTGTAGTATAAGTAAGTAAGTTTAATTGCTCATCTCTTGATGCATTTAATTCTGCTTGGATGTCTTGTGAACCCAATATCAAATCTACTCTATAAGCAAGGCTGTCAAAATCATCAAACTTCACTCTTATAGTAGTATCAACATTGCTCAACAAACTATCTTTTAAAGTCACACCATCGTAGTATTCAAACTCAATGTCACTTACTATGCCTGGACCATTATTGTATTCATCATTCTTGCTAAATGCTAGTGCAGCACCATTGGCATCAAATTCGCCATTGGCATTCCACAAATAAACATTGTAATACTTAATGACATCGTAAATAGTTGTCGCATCTCCATAGCTTGTAAATGCATCTGAATTATCCAATGTAGTTGCATCTGTTGAATGCATCCAATCGTTCACATCCTTCAACAAATTAAACTCATGAGTAACGCTGAAATCAGTTTTGCCTACATTCAATATCTCCAATGTCGCTGTGCCGATATTATGGCTTCTATCATTGCCATAGTAAAGCATTGATGTTGGTGTGCTTACTGCCAATGATGAAACATCAAGAATAAACCCTCTGGCTGCACTTCCATAAACTGGATGTATATTGCTTGGATTGGCATTGTATATTGTTGGACTAAACATCGCTGCATCAAAAGTTAGATTACCAGTCACAGCTGCACTTGTACTTACTCTTGTAACCACCTTTAAATACTGCCCAAATGAACCAAATGATACAAATGGTGTATCACCTAAACTCCACAATAAGCCACTATTATCATATACTTTTATATCTGTAATTGTCATACGAATCCTTTAATTTCTACTTCTAAATTCTTAAACTTAAACACCACTTCTTCCATACTTGCAGTTCCTTCCTTTGTCAAAATTACACTATCAATATCAAAATCATCAAGCATATCACAAGTGAAATCTGTAGTAATACTATATTCATAGCTTTTGTAAGGCTCTTTTGCTTCATATCCTCTATTGTTTGGCCTTCTTCTAGGATCATCTATGAAATGGAAATTATCATACAATGTGCCTTTCCAATTTAATTCATAATCATTGCCATTACTTAATGTTGCTTTGCTTTGTTTCTTTGTAAAAAATGGTCTATTGTAGTATTCATTCCAAACACCAGAACTATCTACATAATCATAGCTTTGATAAATATTCTTATTGTTCATTGGCGATGCTTCACTAATACAAGCTAAAAATGGCTGGTCTGATTCTAAACTCCAAACGTGCAAACCAAATTTGTTTGTATTGTTATCTCTTGCCACACCATTAGTTTTAGTTCTTAACTTACTAAACTGCAAAACTCGGTACAATTCACCTTCTTGCTTTGTGCTTACTGGACTATTCCATTCAACAATTTCATCATAATACTTTTCTGCAAATATTGGAAATGGTGGATAAATCTGTGCAACTTGTTGTGGAGTATAATTTAAAGATCCTCTTTCTAGAAATGCATTGCCTTTACTCCACATACTATTTTCAGTACCATATTCCAATCTTAAATATGCCCAGTTGTCTTGTGGCTTTAATTTAAGACATTGTGTTTCATGTGTTAAGTCTACCCAAACATTTTGGCTTTGAAAAAAGTAATCTTTTCTTTCAAATTCTAATGCGCCATTCTTGATTCTAAATTTAGCATTAAATACTTCACCAAACTTATTTAAGAAATCAATGCCATTATAATTTAATGCATTGTTCAATTCTGTTGGTGATGGCCTATCTGCTTGGCCAATTTGCAAGTAATCGTATTGTGCTGGTTCATCACTAGATGCCAAGTTTAAAAACACAGCAGCATTGTGATATGGATTTCTAGGTGCTTTTGGCGATGGTGTACCACTTTGATATGGTATATCGTAGTATTCATCATCATAATTATCACCAGTCCATCCATTTAAACCAGTATAATCGAATATTGAAGAACTTGGAGTAAATCCAGCTTTGTGGCATAAGTTATAAAAGTAATGGCGAATGTAAACACCAATCATTCCATATGACCATTTCTTATTGTTTGTCACACCACCTTTCTGCCATAAAACCCTCATTAATGGATGCGCTGGTTCACTTACTCCAGTAAATGGATTCTCATAAACTAAATTGTTCAAGAAATCTTCATCCCAGATCAATGTGCTTTTCAATACTTTGTATGAATTTATATCACTATTCCATGTGGTAAGATTCGCAGTCATTGAACATCTATCCGTACACCATTCAATTGCATTCCATCTTATTTGCAAATATGGAAATACATATGGCCATCCATCAATTTCAATCTTTACCCAAATATGCTCTGCTTTATTTACTACTAATTTATCATAAAGCAAATCGTATGATGAATCATAAAACTCCAATGAATTGGAAATACCTCGCTGTGCAACATCATCTTTTCTATTGTATGTCAATTCTAAATCTTCAATGCCTTGACAATTAGATGTTGCTTCTAGCCACAATGATGGTGCATTTATTGGTGTGTCACTATCAGCAACACTATTTAAGTAAATTCTTATCATATACTATTTAAGATGTTTTGTCTTTGCACCATTTGATGCATCATCACGCTTAAACCATTACGATCAATACTAACATTAACACCATTGCGTTTCATAGCCTTTAGCATCTCTCTATTCAACGAAATCATTTCATCCATCTTGGTATTCATCTTTTCATTTATTGCGCTAGAATCAACCAATAAACCACCTGGATTAACAGATAAAGATTTACTATTCTCAATCATAGCAACTAAATCATCATTACTTACATTGCCTAATGCTTGTTTTATGCGCTTGTTTTGTTGCGCATTCATTACTCTTTCGTTTGGATGCAGAATCGCTGCGAATCCACCTTTAGAATCCAATTTACCACCTCTACCAGTATCTTCTGTACCTTCATAGAATGATGCATTAGCAGATAACACAGCAGCAGTATTAATGGCTGCTTGTGCAATTGCTTGTAAAGTTTGTGTAGTCTTTAATGGAATACCCAATGGCCCAAGTGCAGCAGATGTTTTATCAATGTTTGACAAAGTAGTTGCAAGATTTATGGCAATTTCAGCTAATGCCATTGATTTTTGAATAGCTAATGATCGCTTTAAGGCTTGTTCTTTTTGTTGTTGTTCTTGCTTTTGCAAGTTTTCCAAGTTAGACAATCTGGTTTCTTCCAATGCTAGTTGTTCAGAATTGCCTTCTTCAGCATATGTCTTGGCCTTATCAACTGCTTCTTTTTGCTTTTCAATTAACTCATCTAGCCTTTCAATTTCTTTTTGTGCCTTTTCTCCAATAGGTAAAGCATTTATAGCTTCATTTGCCATGCTAAATGCTTCAATCATGTTTTGTCCTATTATCTCAAACTTCTCTGCAATAAATCTATCTTCTAACAACTTTGGCAATGGTATTGCTTCTACTTTTGCCATTGCATCTTCAGTCGATTTTATCAAATTGTCCAATCTAAATTCAGTATCTTCAACTGGAACTTGAAATACCGATTTATCAAATAAATCTAATTCTTGCAGTTTATCTTTTTCTTTTTCAACTCCAGATGTAAAATTATTGGTAAATTGTTCGGCTGCTTCTTCACCAGCAACTCCACTTGATGCTATAAAGTTTTGGTATTCTTCATCTAAATCAACACCATCTTTTCTCAAATCATTATACTCACTTTCTAATTTTGATATTTTTTCAATAGTAGAACTTAATCTTTCTAGTGCTTCTTTTGTTGCAGATGTTCCTTCTTTATATGAACCATCTAATTGCCCAGTTTCCTTCAAAATAACATTTAAGGCTTCATACTGATCTTGTAAACTTAAAAGTCCATTTTCATTTGCAACTAATGCTTGTACAGATTTATCTGTGTTATTTGCAAAAACTTCTAGTTGCGCTGTGGCTTCTTTTTGTGCATCTCTTAAATCAATAAATAGATTTGCAGATTCTTCTACATTTTCAGCGATAATTTCTTCTAATGCTGCTTTTTTAATTCTTAAATCGTATTCCTTATTTACTTCTTTTAAGACTTCTAGCAATTGATCATTTGTAATTGTTTCAGTATTTATATTTTTTAATAATTTAGGATATTTTTCGTTTAAATCACTTATCAATTTACTTCTAATTCCTTGCTCATCATTACTATTCACAATTGATTTTACAAGCAAATTAATTTCTAATCTTTCCTTTTCTAGTGTTTCACTTAATGGTGTTTGTACATAATCTATGGCTGAAGATGCAAGGCTTTTCATTCCTTCTATTATTGGATTTAAACCTTTTATTAAAAAGAATCCAAATTCTTCACTCAAATCACCAACTAAATTCTTAAATTGTGTCCATGCACCCAAACCAACTTGTGCTGCTGCTGCGGCTTGTCCACCAGCTCTTGAATTCAATGATGCAATAGCACTTTCTAATCTTTCTGAACTTCCAACAGCACCTTCAATTTGAATTCCATATCTTGACAATGCGTTTGTGCTTGATCCAACTGACTTACCAACTAAATCGGCAGCACTTGCCAAATCCATACCAGTAAATACGCTTAAATCTTGAATTAATGGTATCAATTGCTCAACTGCATCGGCATTTCCATTTAATAAAGGTAGCAATCTTGCTTGTGCTTCAATTGTTTGTTCATCTCCAAAAGTAGTTACCTTTTGTAAATCTTGTGCTTGTTTAATTAGCTTTTGTTGAACATCAACTCTGCCATTAGCAGCAACTAATAATTTTTGATTTGCTTTAGCCTGGACATCGGCTGCTTGTAAACTTGCAGTTGCTATCTTTTTAAATCCAGCAATAATTGCTGCAACACCTAAAGCTGGTAATAACTTCTTGAATGAATTTTGTAAGCCACCAGTATTCTTTTTTGTTTCCTTTACCTTGTCATCAACTTGCCCAACACCTTTGCGTAAATCTTCGGCATCTGAACTTACTCTTAATATAACATCCTGGATAATATCGGCCATACAATAGATTTACTTGGTGATGTTACAAAGATAATAAAAAAAACACCTAGTAATTTAGGCATAAATCCTTATACTATTATTCTTTTTTTTATCTTAAAATCGTATCTAATGTTGTGGCTGTTCTTCGGACTGCTCAACTTGTCCAATACTATCTCATTGCCATTTAAATAAAACTTTGCTTGGCTTTTTTCTTGGTCCAGTTGTGCAAACATATTTACTGCTTCTTGTAAAAAATCACTATTTTTCATTATTCATTATTATTGTGTTAATCGTAGTATAGTAATCCACCACTCCCATATTTTCAAAGTATCTTATCTTAATTGGATCACCTTGTGCTAATTTGTAGTTGATCCCATTGTACTCATCAACTTTAGTTTGTGCATTATATTCCCAAAATAGCTGTTTAGTTGCTTTTCCTTTAAGAGTAAATCGCCTATGGTGCTGTTCGAGTATTGGTCGTATTTTGCTGTCAATTTTGTTGCTAACTCGAATGAAATTGTCAAAAAAAAACTTTTGGCATCGGCATCCTTCATCAATGCTTCCTTCTTCAACTCATCGTAATACTCATTGAACTGGTATATCTTTTCATCGTTAATCGTGAATAAAGTAACTGCCATGTCTAGGATATTGCGAGAATTAAAATCAAAAGATAGCCTATCTTCTAGCGCATCCAATAGTTTAGTAACATTATCTGTGTCACCTTGCTTCATCAATTCTTTGGCAATCTTAAACGCTGCTTTGAAGGTAAACTCATCCACTCCAATCTCCAGGTAAGACTTCTTTACTTCTAGTGCTGCATATCTTTTGCTTGGCAACATCTCAATGTCAATCGGCTGGTACCATTTATTGCCCAAAGTATCGGTGTAGATATGTTGCATTTCCCATGTGTTTGTGCCATCGGTTTGCTCAACATTAGTCTTTTTAGCAAATAAACTTTTTAATCTCTTAATCATACGTTTAATATTCTTCTTAATAATTCAAACTCATAAAGATTACTAATCTTCACTTGATATACACCACATCCACCACGCTGCATTATGCATACTTCATCCAAGTTGCTTACATACAAGTTCAAATCTCCATTGGTCAATTCAATTGCTTTGCTTCCATCAACATCAATGCAAATGTCACTATTTTCTTTGCCATTGTTAGTCAATGGTCTGTTCTTCATTCTTAACTCATCATATATCTCTGCCATGATAATATGTTTGAACAAATGTATACATAATTATTTACATTAATAAAAGAAGCTATTAACATCGTACCTAGCGCAATCCAGCAAATGGCCCATACCTTTGGCTTCTGCTTCCTTCTTCAATATGTTCTTGTTTCGGTATTCCACTTGTTGCAAATCTTCAATCAAATACTTCATGCTCGGATCAAATGTCACATCACGCAATTGCAATGCATCATTAAACTCATTGTAGCTGTCCAGATGACTTGGCTGTTTCTTTGGAGTCCATATCCGATGGCTTGACACATTTAATTCTCGCCTAATAATTTCAAACGCATCTGCATTGCCACGAACCATTGCACTATCATTTCTTCCACTACTATCTCCAGTAACACGAATAAATGCACCATCTGGAAGTAATCTTTTTATCCTTTCGCACACATCATACACATTAGCGTGATTGTCAGTTGTGCCTAGCCTTATTTCTCGCCAAAATCGTTTGAATGTTCTATTATGATCTTGTTGTGATAATGTCGCTGTACATGGCGCATTATTAAAGTCAAATGATATGTCTACATCCATCGAATAGTCAAGTTCCCATTCTTGAATCATATCGGTATTAAATGCCCAAGCAAATGGTGATTTGATTTCTTTTCTTCCCCACTTGCCTAATCTCCAAACATTGTACTTATTTACATCTATTTCTCGGTAACTATCGTAAATCGCAATTCGTGATTTCTCGCAGTATGGATTAATGTCGCAGGTAGTATGTATGCACTTCACCTTTATCTTTTCATATGATCCACTTACATCTATATCAAAATCATATTCCTTGTTGTACACCTTTTGCTCAAAATCAGTATCTGTAAAATCCTTGAAGAATCTTTCCTTAATCCAGGACTTGCCATTCTTATCTACTTCTGGATTGAATGTCAGCCATATTTGAACTGGCGCAACTTGGCTTCTTAAAGTAGTTAGTATGACATCAAAATCATCTTCACTAATATCTGTGGCTTCTTCTATCCATGCATCACTCGGATTAGTTGTGGACTTAATCTTGAACGGATCATCACATCCTCTGCCAAGAAAGTCTGAACCATTTATCAGTTTAATCTCTAATGGTGTTTTGGTATGATGCTGTAACGGATTCAATCCACTACTTTCAAAGAAATTGGTGAAGGAATCATACATTGATGTTTTTACCACATTTAGATTCTTTCTTATTAGCATTATCCTTGCCTTCGGATATTGCAATGCCTTATGAGTAAGTATCTGTGGTAGTGCGTAAGTTTTGCCACTATCTCGGCCACCAAATATTAAATTTATTGTTGCATCCGAATCATAAAGTGATTGGTATGGCTTTAGTGTAATGCTCTTTGACCAGGTAACATCCACTAGTCAATTGTTTTTAAGTTAATCATGTTAGTGACTTGATTAATCTGCTGTGGTGGTTTACCTAGTAATCTATCCATCGCAGCCTGGTATGCTCTTGTGTCACCTTCATCAAATGCTTTTTCAATTTGTCTTAATGTCATTGCGATGTCCAAAGTATATTCGCCATCCTTTAAATCAATGCCTACTTTGTTTGCAATCAATTTGCACTTCTCTAATCTATCACCACTAATCAATGCATCGGCTAAATCCTTCAATGCTTTCTTTCGCTTATGGCCTTCACTTTTTGCCTTTGGTGATGGCTGATTTTCTTTTGAAAAAGTATTACCTTCTGTTCCTTTTATATTACCTTTACCACCTGGCATATTCCTAGTTTTTTCGTAGTTCAATTACAAATTTAACAATAATTGTTTAGATATTGATTTGTTAAATATAGCACATAAATCTTGTACACTATTCACCTGGTCTATAAACTCCAATAAATCATCATTAATAAAAAACCATTCTATGCCATAAGTAGTATTGCCTTTTATGTTTTGCCTTTTAAACTTTTTGTGAGTTTCGTTTTCAAAGTTACTTGCATAAGGTATTACTTTAAGTATTTTGGTTTTTGGCGCATACTTATGAATTTGCATCAATCTATTTTCACAATTCTTTGAAACACCTATTTTAATTCCAAAATTGCTTTGCATGAAATATAAATGCTTAACACCAACATCTATGCTTTTGGGAAATGCAAAATCAGACAAAACAATTTCATACATTTGGTAAAGTAGTGCTTTTTCTTTGTAAGTTATTTTTTTCTTATTAGTTAATACTAAATCCTTTAATAACTTTTTAAGATTGTTTCTTCTAGCAGTTGCTATTTTATGGCCATTGCTTTTTGCTTTGGAACTAGGCTGATTGTTTTTGCTGAATTTTACAGCATCATTAACTATGTCTTTTCTTCCTTTTGGCATTTAATCTTCTTTATAGTACAAATCTTCGGCCAGTTCATCTGCATTTATCTCAATGGTAAAGTCTTGATCTCCTTCGGTAAGATAATCAGTTGCCCATTTAATAATATTGTATGAGCAATCAATATAGTATTTATTTGACATCATATTTTTTATTTTAGTTTAGCAATAAGGCTCAACTTCAGTCCAAGAAGCGATATAAATTCTATTGCCATCTTTATCTACACCATTACAATACATCCCATCAACATTATGTATTGTAATTTCATCTCCTTTACTTATTAATATTGACGAAGGTGGTGTTGTGATTTCATTATCAATTACTATTACTTTTGTTCCGTACTTTACATTATATGCTTTCATTTTAAATACTCTTGTTCAAGTAAATCATCAATAGCATCTTGCTCTGTTCTCCCATAGCCAATTAAATCGCCCTCATCCCAATTTTCTCTCGCTGCTGACCAGTCATAATTTCTTACTGGGATAGGTGGACAGTCGTGACTTGTTGTTATCTTTCTCATTCTATTTGTTTTATCCCACTCCATTGTTTGGAGTGGGTTTGGCTCATTGTCTGTGTTTATTATTTCAATTAAAGGCTTCATATGTTAGAATCCTCTGTTTAAAAGTTGTGTAATTCTTTTTGCAAAACCTTTTTCTGTATAAAATCTATTTACATCTTCTTTTGCTGAAAACGTATAATGACCTTCGTAAAATGTTATCATATGAATGCCATCTCTACTAATTGCATACCATCCAGCCGTTGAGTTACAAGTTGTAAATATTCCTTTTTCGTTTCTTTCTTTGTTAATTTCTTGAGTTGTCATTGCTTTTTGTTTTTGTGCCTTACCATATTGGTAACACAAATATACATTATTTTTTTAAAAAAAAGCATATCCACAAAAAAAAATAAAAAAAAATTAAACTTTTTTTTCTTTAGCCTATAATTAGAACGGCAAGTCATCTGCAACTGACTCACGCTTTGCGCTTGTCGGCTCGTTACTTCGGCTCTGTGGCTCTTTTAGGTTACCTATGTAGGTAGCTTTCACTCCAGACTCTCTTTCTTCTTTAGATTGGCTTATTTGAATTGATGCGTTATTGCCGTACTTGTCGGCTTCATCGTTTATCCATACAACTACGTTCAAATACTTTGCACCATTCTCAAACGGATTGCCATTTTTGTCGGTGCTTACGATTCTTGTCTTGTCAATTTTGTTCAGGTCAATAGACCCAGTTAGCATTTTACTCATGTTTTTTAGTTTAAATTATTAATTAATAGAGTACCTTAAATATAAGGCTTTTATCTGGTTATATTGGCTTTTTAATAGTTATTTTTTTATATCTTCTCTTTTAATGTAGAACGCATTTGTGTATTTCATCAACTTGCAATTCCATTTACTAACATCATTGTAATCAACAAAATAAAATTCAGCATTTGTTTTATCTATTACATAAACAAACCAATATAAATCTATTTTATTAAAGCCTTTTTTATGTGCTTCTTCGTTTACCAAAAGGTGTGAATATTTGGTATATTTATTTGTTTTTACATCAATCCTTTTCCCATTTAATATAAAATCTGGATTCTTGCTTGACTTAAAGTCTAATAAATTAGCTAAGTCAAAACTTATATTTTTTTTAGTTAAATAATCAATTGCAATTAATTCACCCAAAACACCTAAAATATCAACTTGTTTATTTTTAATACCTCTATCAAATCTTGTATTGATTTTGTTATTTTCCTTATTCATTACATTTCTTGCATAGCCAATCTGTTCTGCTATGATCCAAAAACATTCTGGATATTTAAATTTTATCATCTTATTCGTTTTTAAATATGCAATATGGCCTATCATAAATGCCCAATAGCAAGTTTACTTCATTTCGCAGTTGTATACGATTGGCAGAATCTTGTATTTGCCCATTTACTTGCACTTTAAGCCACTTTTTAACTTCTATTAGCTTGTTGTTTAACTCAAGGTAGAAAGCCTTTGTATGGTCGTTTATTGGCGTTTGCTTTAATGACTCCATAAATTCGATGTAATCTTCTCCGTATGTCTTAATGATGCCTTGTCGGTAGTTCAGCGCATCCCCACTCTTAAAGCTATTTGACTGAAAGGATTGAATGTGTATATTGTGAAGATTAAATCTAATCTGCGAATGCCCACCAGCATGATAATAGTGACCAGCAGCCATCTTCCCAAAATTACCAGTAGCAATGCAAGGATGACCATTGTCAATTATCCTTACTAATTCGTTCACTTTTGGCTGGATGTACTTTGACTGCACACCGCTTACGCTTTCCAAGTCAATCAATCGCTGCTTCTTTTCCTTTTGCCATTTTACCTTCTCCTTTTTCTTGGCATAGTTAATGGCACAGATAGGACTGCATACATATTGCAAAGGCTGTTTCTTTTCAAAAACCTTTTTGCATTCTTTGCATTTTCGCTTGTTGTACATAATTTTAGACATAGATTATATTCGCACGTTGTGCATAATACTACAATCCTACCCTTTTACAAGCAATATCATAGTATTCGTCATTCATTTCTATACCTATAAAATTTCTATTAGTATTCTTACAAGCTAACCCCGTTGAGTTACTGCCCATAAACATATCTAAAACCGTTTCATTTTCTTTTGTAGATGTTAAAACTATTCTTTCGATTAATTTAACAGGTTTTTCGCAAGGGTGTAATTTTATTTTATTTTTTAGATTTCCAACTGTTGCCTCACTTATATCAGTCCATACATTTGTTATTCTTTTAAACTTACTTTTAGGTATGCACTTTGTTTTGTTGCTTGTCTTTCTTTCTTCTTCGCTATATTGGTTTTCTTTATTCCAAAAAAAGGATTTATTATCTTTTACAAACCATAAACATTCTTCCCTTGTATATAGCCAACCTTTCCTCATTCCTATACCTTTCTTTTTCTTCCAAGTTATAAGGTCTTTAAAATAAAATTTACTTTTTAATATTGGGTAAAAATCAAACAAACTGTTACTTTTTTCTCCTATTCCACACCAAACATAAACGCTTCCGTTAGCCTTTAAAACTCTAAACATTTCTTTTACTAATTCTTCATTAAATGGGTTTTCTCCTTTATCCCACTTAGCGTTGATTATCCCTATGTATGGTGGGTCTGTAATAATAGCATCTATACTTTTACTTGGTATTTCTTTCATTACTTCAAGGCAATCGCCTAATCTTAAATCTATCATATCTTTGTCTTTATTTTGCTTCCTATCGTCAGCAATGTGGCTTTTTTTAAAATCAGTACATAACAACGTATAAAAAACATTAAAACGATTTTTTATACTATAACGTTAATCCTCAAAAAATTGTTTGACATCTTCGTAAATTTTAAATAAAAAGCCAACGCACTTTTAATTCAATTCAGGTATTTGTTCTTTTAAGTATTTATAAATCTTCCAAGTCTGAATTTTAGGCGAAGAAATAAACGGATATAAATTCTTCCAGTCGGTTTTTCGCATCACTTCTAAAATCCTTTCACGGTATGTTTCATTTTTAATAATTACATAATTTTCTTGGCAAAATGTTCCTATTTCAGCAACTTCTTTTCCAATACTTGCCCCATAAGTGTTCATTGCAAAATCAAAGTTTTTAAGTATTTTATATGTTCCACCTCTACGATATTCTCCAACAAAAACATCATTCAGTTTGTAGTCTATTGCCTTTGTATTTATACCATTTTCAGGTCTCTTATATACGTTAAAACAACACAGTAACTCAATACCACTATATTCAATCAGCGGTAATACTTCCGAATGAATTAAATCAAACTCATACATTTGTTGGTTATTATTGTATTGGCTTATAGGTAAAATAAAAGCAATATAGTCAGCCATTTTACAAGCGTGTTTAAAAAACTTAACAGCTAATGTATTTCTTGTTCCAAAAGGTGGGTTTCCAATAAATAATCTACCTTTTTTATGTGGTAGGTTTAGTTTTAAAAAGTCCTGTTTTTTTATACTTTCGTGTTCAGGTGCAATATCGTAAGCTATACAGTTAGGTATTTGCAAACTAAAACTTCCATTTCCTGAACTCGGTTCAATGGTTTCGGTTATTTCTAATCCTAAACTATTCACTACATCAATACAATGTTTCGCAAGTTCTTTTGATGTGTAATATTTATCTAAATTTATTTTTGCCATATCTAATCCTCAAAAAATTGTTTTACATCCTCAAAAATATCGGTGTAGTTCTTGTCCAGCTTGTAATACTTTTCGTGATAGCTAATTGGACTGCTCAAACTTGTTCTGGCCATCTTAAACTCATCAACCACATCTTGATGGCTAAATCCTTGAGTAAGCAAATAATTTATTACTGCGTTTCTTATGTTCTTCTTCTTTTTGCTTTGATTTTTTTGCTTTAATTCCTTTTCGCTAATAGAATAAACTGATTTACAAAAATCGTAGAATAAAGTCAGTCGTGCATATTTGCTTTTGTATATCTGCAAATCATCAATCAGCAAAACATTATCAAGATTGTTTTTTCTATCTTGCAGTTCTTCTCTGCACTCCTTTATTAAAGTGCTTAATTCCTTGTCTGTTAATTTTTGTATGTCCATTGTTTTAAATTAAGTCAAATATTTTGTTCGCTTCGGCTTCTGCCCAGCTAATAATCTGTTCTTCTTTTTCGTTTACATCGTGATTGTGAATTTCCAATGATAAATGCATTGCTTCGTGAAATATCAAAGACATCTTTTCTTTGCAGTTGTTCATTCGGCTCGTGTTTAAAAAGATAAACATCTTGTCGCTATTAGGTACAAAATTGCAAAGTCCAGCGATATACGCATCTTCATTCGTGTTATTGTATGCTTCACAATCATGTAAATTTAACCCATGCAAATAATCAACTTTAAAATGATTAAATATATCGCAAGGCTTATTTGACACTATTAATTGGTAATATTCAAAATCGTAAACTATCATATTAAAAGTACCTATAGACTTCAGATTCCCACTCCATATAAATATCATCATTTGTATCGTAGGCATTGGCAACTCTTTTAAGACCATGAATGATTGTGCTGTGATCCTTCCCCCATATTGAACCTATTTGCTTCAATGTCATTTTTGTTCTATTTTTTGCAATCTTCATTATTGCCTGGCGAATGCAAACTACATCCGATGTTCGGCCATCCTTAAATTCGGTTAGCCTATGATCTTCAATTATGATGTCATAGATTCTTTTAAAATCTTCAGCAGTCATTTGTCTTTTCTTTTTTGCTTCGTGGTAATTGCTAATAATAGCGTGATTTATTGGTTTCATTGTTTTTTATTTTAGTATTTGTTTAATTGTTTTTTCTTCGTATCCCAGCCAAATTAAGATGTTAACCAGTTCTTCAAAATCTTCATCCTTTAGATTGCTTATCGCTTGGCTTATGGCTTCATCTTCTATTTTGTGCAGTAGCTTCCTGATTACAAATATAGCCATTTGTGGCTCAATAAGTGCTATTTGTTTTATTGTTGCCATATTTTATAATTTACTTAACCATTGCTCATAAATCTTTGTTGCTATTTGTGCAGTCATTACAGGTGGTACGCTCATTCCCATCAAATAGCTACCACTTGTTTTATTAAAGTTGTAATCTAAAGGAAAAGATGAACCTCTAATAAACTCTAAATCTGTTAAAGTTCGACATTCGTGGTGGCAGATAGTCCTACCTTTTTGGGTTAATGTAAAAGGTACTTCATTTAAGTGAAAATAAACGACACTAAAACCTGTTTTTTTATTTTTAGCTTTTAAAGCCCCATTCAACATATTTATATCTTTTTCAGACCTATGTAACCAATATTGATATAATAAACCGTCTTTTGTAATATATTTTGTCGGGTTTTTATCTAAAATTTCTTTAAACAAAATAGGCTTTTCATTAAACTCTAATTTAAGTTTAGGCACTTGTGTAAACATATCTTTTTGATATAAAAAAGGTTTCGCAAGGTCTTTACGCAAACAAATAAAAAACACTCTTTCTCTCCTTTGAGGAACACCCATTGTTGATGCATCTAATAACCAATGCTGACAATAATATCCAGCTTCATCAAATTGCTTGTAAATTTTACGAACATACGCTTTAGCATTACCAAGTAATAAACCTTTTACATTTTCAGCTATTACTACTTTAGGTTGTAATTCTTTGGCTAAATCTATAAAGTCAAAAAATAAAGTATCTAAGACTTGTTCGCTTTGTCCCTCTCTAAACTTCTTTTCTTTGCCCCAGTCTTTTTCACGATTTCCAGCCATTGAAAAACTACTGCAAGGTGGAGAACCGTCTAAAATATCAAGTTCGTATAATTCATCAGGTAAATCATTCCGTTCTTTAAAAGTTGTTATGCTTTCTAAAAATGAGTATTTTGGATTATGGTTTGTTACATACGCTTCCATCATTTTTGGGTCTATTTCATTGCATCCAATAACATCAAACCCAGCCAATTTATACCCCATAGTTGAACCACCACCACAAGCAAAGCAACTAAATACTTTTCCTTTGTCTTTAGTAAATTTTACATCTTTCAATGTCCATTTGTATGGAAATTTGTGTTTGTTATTTTTCATCTCCTTTTACTTTCTCCTTTAAATTCAATAATGTTGCACATCTCAATCAGCCTATCGTGTATCTCGCTTCCGTATGTATGGCTAATTAGTTTGCCATCTTCGTAGCCTTGAATATTCCAGTAGTTAGTCGTGAAATGATATAGCTGACCTTTGTCGCAGAATGACCGATACATTTGATGCACTCCAGTTGAGAATGGCTGCTCTTTTGTTCCGTAGTCATTAATAATCTTACTATCGTCTTTTGTTTCACGCATTATCTCATCGCAGAATAAAGATGACTTGCACTTTTCGTAGAATGTCTGCACATTGCCTTTAAGATTATCCATTTCTTGAATGTCAAATTTCTTTTTAGCCAGTTCGTAATTGTAACTGCCTTTGTAATAATACAACTTTTTGAAGATCTTAAAACTCAAAGACTTTCCTAGTCCTTTCTTGCCATGAAATAACAATCCTTTGCTCAAATTCCATTCGCATCTTGAATCATCACTAAAGTAATATACCATATTGTTGTATAGCCATTTATCAAATTCAGTCTTAATTTCAAATGTTGGCTCATACTTTTTGCCTATTGCCTTGATCACATCATTTAGATGTCCAGCTATCTTAACTTGGCTTGGCTGATACTTCCCAAAATTATCATTGGCAATTAAATATATGTTCATACTTCTATTTTAGATATTGAAAAATTATCACTTTCTTTTTTAGCGAAACTTTTTTCTTTCTTCCACTTTTCATTGTTTTTAGTCCAGGTATTCCACCTTCGCACCCAGTCAAAACTTTTCTGCTTTTCAAATTTATGCTTTTTATCGTTCATTCCAATTTCAAACCAATACGAAAGGAATTCTTCAAACTCATTTTTTTGATTGTCAGTAGGTGAGCAATTTTCAATTGCGTATTCTCTATTCTTTTCTCTTATCTTTTCTAATCTTATCTTATCTTCTCTTCTCTTCTCTGCGATAGTTTGCGATTGGTTTGCGATCGGTGTGCGATTGGTGTGCGATTGGTCTGTGACAATTTGCGATTGTTTTATAGCATCTTCAAGGCTTATTTTTTTATCCTTAAATCTTGCATAAATATCTGGATGCCATCGTTTTAAATTTCCAATTACACCACTTTTGCTTCTGCCATCTTTCATTTCTTGAATATCAAGAAACTGCTCATCTAAAAATGATATATTAATTATACCATCTATTGAAGAAATAATTTTCTTTGACTCCAAACAATCAAAATGCTCTTGATCAATTTCAATAATAGCATCTTCTTTTGATAGTTCACATTCTTTGTTCCAGTATAGGCAACAAAGCCTTAAAAATCGTGCTTGTGTAATATCTGGGCATCTCTGTATCTTGCCCATCATCCAATCGCTTGGTGTAAATTTAAACCAACTTAATTTGTCCATGTCGTAGCGTTTTATAGTAAGGAGTGCGTATGCCAGGAAACACTACTAACCCCACCAATAAAATTGATGTTAGACATACGCACTTAATAAATTTTATCATTTTGTAGTGTTTTGATTATTGCAAAGATAAACAATAAATATTACATATTTTTGACCTCTTTAGAATACATATCATCCATGAATTTATCTATCTTTTCAATGCTTGTGTGAACATCATTTAAGGCTTCTTTGTATCCTTCCTGGTCCGTTTCAATTGCGACATCGCAAATTACTCCAGTCACCTTAACTAACTCGGCCACAAATCTTTTGCCTAACTGCTTCTGTTTGTAAAATATCAATCCTTGATCTTCCATTTCTTCAAACTTATCAATAATGGCCAAGCATAAAAGATTCAACTTGTTAAATTCTAATTCCTTGTTCATCTAAAATAGTGTTTTTTGTTCGTACTTAAAACATTCCTTTTTCATCTTGTAATAGTTAAATGTGCCAGTATTTAAATATACTCGTTTATCATTGTTGAATGTCTTTATTTCTTTGGCAAACTTGATGTCAAATGATACCTGGTTATGATCTCGAAAATAGTCTGCATCTCCAGTTTCAAATGGCTCTGCTTCCTTTACTTCGTGTATAATGTTATCACCAACTTTCTTGGCTCTGCCAGTAGCTATGCCATAACAACAAGCCACATTGCCTAAATAAACTTTCACTTTACTTCCAGCCTTCATCTTACCACATTTTTTTGACTAAGAAATAACCTAATTCATCTGCTTTCTTGCGCAACTTTTCAATCTTCTCATTGTGGCGCATCTTGGAACATTCGTACTTCTCTTGGTCGCTTTGCGTTATTCGGAAAAGACTGTATTTATCGCCTTTTAACTCCTTAATTAAACCAGCATCCAATAACTCGGAAATCCGACCACTAAACTGATTAAATCGCTTATCCATTGCCAATGATATTTCTGGTAATGTCATCACATGATTGTCTTGAATCATGTTGTAAATCTTGGCTGCATCTCCTTGAAATGTGCCATCTTCGATGCCTTGTATCCAGGCTTGTTCTTTTGCTTGTGTCATTGTTTTGTTTTTTGTTATTTAATAATATTGTTTATTGGTCGAACATCATTCATAAATTGTCTTGCAATCTTGATGCATTCGTTTCTTTGTTGGATTCGTTCCTGGTCATATGAATGGCTTATCATATGTATGCGCTGATCATCTCCTAGTTCAATGAAATTATCAAACCATTCTATGTGTACGTTTGAAGATTCTATGCAATAATCTTCCAAGCCTTTTCTGGTGAAGATATGATTGGAAACTAAATCAACTACATCACCAACAAATTCATCTCTTATATCACCATTAAAATCGCTGATATTGTACTTCCAATCTAAACGCTTAATCTCATCATCAATAAGATTGAATGGTGTATCTACCAACACATGGACCAGTAATGAATCTTTTATATTCCATAAATCCATGTAGCAGTCTAATTGGCGCAAATAAATCTCATTAGGAGTGCTTAATAAATGCTTGTTGAATGATTCAAAACTCCACGCTGATTTGATGTCTATGATGACTTCATCACTTTTTACATCTCGCTTTCCAGTCACCCATTCATTGGATTTACGTTCATCATCTTCAATTAGCATAATGTTTAATATTCGTGATGTCAAATCTCTACCAGCCTTTTCTGCTTCGATGCCTTTTGAAAAATACTTTGTTTCAAGTTTAGATCTTCGGCCAGTTCTTGCTTCAAATACTAAATCAGTAAGATATTTTTTGGCTGTGTCATTAAGTGAGTATGTTTGGCTTTCATTGTACTTATGTTCTAATGAATGCCAAGTCTTTTTCTGATTGTCTGTTAATGGCCTTCCTTCACCATTTGCTCTTTTGCGATAATCGGCCAATGTTTCAGCCTGGTTTGCAGTTAATGGCTTTGGTACGTTTACAATTGTGCCAACTGAATGGCTGCGAAAAATGTGATTGTCAAAGTTCATTGTTTTGTTTTTTTGTTTAGTAATATGATGTAAAACTAAAAATATTTTTTTAATAATCAACTATTTATTAAAAACTTTTTTGCTTTTCATCTGCCAAGTCTTGGTATTTAGCTTGTTCTTTGACATTCATAGCTGACCAAATCATCTGCAAATCAGCCAATGATTCACAATTATTGATCTCTTTGGCCCAGTCTTTCACCTGGATTTCTTTGAAATCTTCTTTGTTATAAATGTCCGCAGCTATCCCAATTTCAGCAGCGCACTTTTTTAAGCAATCACTACTAGCCGATTTAAAATCATTACCAATGCTTAATGGTATTCTATTGCCATTCGCATCAGTTCCACGCTTGTACATGATTTCTTTGTTGCCAAATTGCATCTTTACAATTGTTCGGCCATTGCTTCGGCAAGTCAGTTTACCTTTTACGATTACTTCATCGTGTAATATTTGTTGGTCTAGGATTTCAAAATCCCAATCCCAGCCAAACATCAAGTTTAATACTTTCTTTACATAGCCACTTGTGACATAATCCCAAGTTCCACCACCTTTGGCTGGTCTGCTTTTCACATACGCTTTTGGTGTGCGCTTTAAAATCTGCGCTAACTGATTTGGATTTAGGCTGTTATCTTCAACTAGTGATAATTCATCTGCGCTTATTAAAGCTAGGTTATTTTCTTTCATGATTTAATTTTAATTGTTACTTGTTTAGTTCCTTTGATCATTTTTAATGCATTGCGATGGATGGCAAACTTGTGATGCAGTTTATCTCTATCACATAGATTTACTCGGCATTCAAATACAGCCACCAATGTACTGACCTTTTCATCGCCTAACATCTTTTGTGCTAATGCATAATACTGGTTAAAATCTTCCATTGTTTTTGCTTTGTTAAGTTACGAAATTTCAATGGATAAATCAAGCAATTCGGCATATTCTATCACTTTGCTCAATGGCATATCGCACTTGCTTTTTTCATAGTTTAGAATGGTCTGTGTAGATGTCTTGAGATGATCAGCCAAATCGCTTTGAGTAATCTTTCTTTCTTTTCTTTTTGACTTCATGTAGTCAATTAGCTGTTCGTAGTTTGATACCTTCATTTTGTTTAAAGTTTAAAAATAGTGAGTAAATAAATTGTTACGATTATGACAAAGTTTATAAAGTTTTCTTTTTCAATTGTGCCTTTTTCAATCAATTCAAATCCGATTAGAATAAGTGATATGCAAGTAGCTATGAGAAATATAATAGTAAGCATGATTAAAAGTTTTCGCTGTTAGTAATCGCACTATAAGTTTTCAATAGTGCATTGTCAATCATATATTCCAGGACATCATAGTTATCAATCTCAACATCTTCAACTGGAATCCATTGTGTCAAATTGCCTTCAAAATCATATTCAATTAATGCCTGGCCACCACGAACATCATAAAAATGCTCAACTACATTTACAAAGTCCACTTCATATTCGTACCAAACATCATCATCATTAAAACTTACCGATACATAAACTACATCAGTAATCTCGTTAATCTCGCAGTAAGCCATTGATGATAAATCACGCTTTTCTTTTCTTTGATCCAGGTTTGTTGGTTTGGATAATTCGGTTAATCTGTTGATCAATTCTTGATTTTTCATTGTTTTGTTTTTTGGTGTGAAAAAATTGCAGTGTAGGATGCTGCGCCCCATATTTTATTAATTAGAATTTTAAAATGTATTTTTTACCCATTTTTTTGGCACAACTTTTTCCAATCGGAAATAATCCTTGAGATTCCATGCCATTTTCTATTAATTCTTCTTCACTTATATTAGCTGGTACTGCTTCCCAATTCGTACACATATGAACAAACATTTCTTCATTTGTTGGTTTATTACAACAAACGCAAACATTTGCATTATGTCCGTATTTTTCTTCATTTCTTTCTTTAATTGGAGATTCGTAAAGTTTTTTAGTTTCAATTAAGTTTTCCATTGTTTTGTTTTTAATTGTTATGGCTTATTGCCTTTGATGACTCAAATTTAATATTAAATATTGAAACTACAAAATATTGTACCTAAAAAAGTGAATTTTTTTTTAATTTTTTTTTCAAAATCTGCTGAAAGCCAATAAAAATGGGGATAATCAAAGACCATCCCCACTAAACAAAAACAATGAAACAACCCAGAACTGGGCCATTAAAAGATATGTAAATATACTAAATTTCTAATTACTATTTTAGATCTTGATTTTAAATAGGCAGCCAAGATAGCCAAGATATTTTGGTTTTAGCTGCTTGTAATAACTTTGTAAGCACTACTCCACCACCAACAAAACCACCAGCAGTTAAAATAGCAGTCATTCGTGTCATTCCTTGCATCAAATTTAAGAACCAATCAGTTTTCACATCAGTTTTATTGTTCGATTTGTTCTGCTTTGTTTCCTGGACCTTCACTTTGCGCTTTGTCTTCTCGACTTGTTTAGCCACTTTTACGGCTTCCTTTCCACTATAGACAAAGATAGTATCACTTATCGTGTCTTTTGCGCTTAAACAAGCGGATAATGCCTTCTCGCAGTCGTGTAGATTACTTCTTAATTTCTTTTTATTGACTTGCGCTTGGCTTACTCCAAATAATAGGATGATCAATATCAGTTTTTTCATAATTGTATATTGGTAAATGTCTTATAATTATCGGCTATCTCTTCAATACAGAAACCTCTGCGCCCATCCGCAAAGTTAGTCTGCACCCAGTCGGATGCTGGAGATAATGCCCAATACACATTGTATTCAAATTTAGCGTGACTTGTATCACGAATTAACTGGTGTTTATCGCCAAATTCACACACTATCCTATACTTATGTAAATCGTGCTTGTCTATGTATCTATTGATATGCGTTTTAGCTTTGTCATCTGGCTTAGTATTGAATCCATACTTTAAATGCTTTTCATCCTTTCCATGTGAGCAAATAAAACACCAATTACCCACAAAGTAATGGCTGATAAAGTCGTTAAATATCTCGTATTTAACATCGGGTAGTAAATAAGATAGCACTTCTTTGACGTGTACATTTACTATCTTACTAAATGATCCACTATGATTGTCATTAGTCACGTTATAAAACTCTAAAGGCACTCCAAACTTTGCTAATCGCTTAGCAAGTTCAATCTTAAACTGCGCACCTACTTTAAACGCTTCTTCGTTTGACATATTTTGGTCTAATATATGCCCCCCACGGGTCGTCTTTGCATCCCATCCATCCATAAAATCGCCATAATCAGCCACTACTATTTTGGATTGTCCGTTAAACTGTTCGCCTACATAGTAAACTATTTTTTGGAGTGCATCCATTAGCTGAAACTCGTTCCATTGGCGGAGTCCATAAAGATTTTCGGTGATATTTAATCCTACATGAACATCTGTGTAAGTTACCTTTAACACCTTATCGCTTGTGGGAGTGATTTTACTTGGCGATAATTCCGCCAAGTTCAATTCCTTTAATGTTTCCTTAATTAACTCTTTATTTAGCTTAAAAAGCGCTTTATTTTGGCTTTCTTTAGTATGTATAACCCATTGGCTTCCAGTAGTGACATTGGTGCTTACTCTTGATACTTCTAAGCCTTTCGGTACATCAATTAAATTGGCTTGTTGCAACTTTTCAACTCTGCTTATGACATTGCCATTCTTGTCATATTTTCGCTGAGTTTCAACAAAGTTGCGATACTTGTAATAGTGTTTATTTATGCTTTTATGGTGTAAACCAGTAAGTTCAGCAACTCTTTTAAACCACTTGTTTTTGCTTTCACCTTCCTGTCTTGGATAGGTTCTTAATGCTTGTCTGCAATCCATTGTTTTGTTTTTTTGTAGAATTCAAACAGCCTATTGTAATAAAGTAAAAAAGTGCTGTTGTTAGGATTAGATTCTAAAAAACTAATGTGATTTTCAACAAATCGTTTTGCATCTAAAATAGTACCACTACCCAAATGCATACCATCGTATTGATGAAGATCTAGCTTGAATATCTTTTCCTTTAATTCGTTTAGTTTCATCCTTTAAATATACAAATAATAAGATATAAATGTATTTATTGTTATTTGTGCTTATCCATCAAGTATGCATACTCTGGTATGGCATCAAAACTTGGACATTCTTTTATCCGTTCCCAGCTATCAACTTTCCCATTTAGGTTCTTATCTTCGCTTATATCACGATGTCCTAATATTTGCACTTCTTCAATGCTTTGAAATTGTTTAAGGTATAGTAAAGCATTATCAATCTCGCAAATTAACGCTTCTTTTTGCGCTTCTGTGCGACTATCTTTTGCCTTGTGTACGTTTGCTCTATCCACTCCACCAATATAGCAGATATGGATGCTTGATGAATTGTAGTATTTGACTCCGTTTGTCACTTGCTCGTATGGTGCTAACTGGAATACTTCGCCATCTTCAGCGATTATGCGATGGTAACCGACAGACTTCCACCCAATAGACTTCCAATGTCGCTTGATGCTTTCTACATCGCCAAAACCAGCAGAGCAATGAATAAAAATGCGCTTAATTAATCTCATTTAAATCGTTTACTCCACCATCTACGGATAAATAGTGAAATTACCAAAATGGTAATAGCAGTTACTATGCTCGTGATGCTTCGGAATATTTCTTGAGCGTAAAAGTTAGTTGAAATTTGAAATGGTATTGTAAAGTAAACACCCATACCAGTTGAAATTGTTAGGCATACATCAATTAATTTGCTCTTAAAACTTTCAGTTTGAAATGCTTGAATCAACAAAATTGCGCTGATAATTACCTTATCCATCTCCTTAAATTTGTGCGTTTCTAATTAATTTGGCTTTCTTCAAAATCACTTCTAATATCCACCCAAACGATAAACCAAAGATGTAATAGACATACATCGGATTTTCAGTCTTAATCGAATCTGGCAAAAAGTTCAAACCAAGCCAATGTACTAAATCTTCAGTAAATACGATAATCGGAAAACACATTAAGAAAAAGGAAACAACACTATTGTAATTATCAAGCCACCAAAACTTCCACGATACTTCCATCGGTGTACGTTCAGACTCTTTATCACGAATAGTAAACTGAAACCACTTACTTGTAACAAATGCTAAAAACAAGAAGAAGAATGCAGCTAAAATAAAACTGCTTTCTATGCCATTAGTAAAGTAATTTTGAACAATAGTGCTATCCATTAGTGTAGCTTTACCCAATCATTAGATGTAGTGCCTACGGAAATATAGATGTGGTTAGTTCCAGTATCCCAAAACATAATGCCTTCATGCGCTGGTGTTACTACTCCAATTGGACTGCCATCACCACCAGATAAAGTTACAATTGTGCGAAACTGACTTCCATTGTATGCTCTAAATTCGGTAGTGTTTTGATTGAAATAAACGCTTCCAGGCTCACCACTTGGCTCTGCACCCATTTTAGGCAATACTAATCCGTTTGCATTTAAAGTCGCTTTTGTTGTGTCGTTTCTTAATGAAATACTGCTAGAATCAATCGCTTCAATTGCATTATATCTTTCACCAAACAAATCAACATAGCCATATAAATGCGCATAATCACCACCTATTCCAGTTGCATCACCAAATCCAATCAAAGACTTATATGTTCCCAAATCACCAGCAGATGCACCCACAAATGGCAATTTAAAAACTCCAAAATCAATGGAATCATTTAATAAAGTAAAGCCTTGATAAGTAAAGTTAAAAGGCTTTGATGTCTTTGGCTCATAATAGCCATTGGTAGTTTGCCATAGGCCACTAAAACTGCTTCCACTTATGCTTTGCCAATAGTTTAATGAATCAAGAAGATAAGATCTATTTGTAAAGTTTGATATTTCCTTCATTGCAAAGCCATTACAAAAAGCATTATCACAAATGTCGAAATTGTTTAAACCCACTTCACGATAAGATATTTCTTGGGCTGTAAATGAATATTTGATAAAAGATGATGTCGTGTCGGTAAATTCAACAATGCCATTGTTCAAATCAACATTGTAATATTGTGCATTTGCAAATGCGAATAAAGAAAAAATTATAAATAGAAATCTCATGATATTGTTTTTTAAAAACAAAAAGGAGTGATGGCATAAACCACCACCCCTCAATGCTAACCCAAAATTAAAGTTACTTACTTAATTGTTGCACAAGATAATGCGCCACAATCAAGAATCCAGTTCAATAATGTTCCTTGACCTTTGCAAGTACCACCAAATACACCAGCTTCTGGAATGAATAATCCATATCCTTTAGCCAACTGAATTGTCACGAAATCGTTGCAATCTTGGTCAGTAATTAATATGTCAAATTCTTCACCACCTAAATTGATAGTGCCTTTGAAGATTTCATCAGTATTTCTAGCTAGGCCAGTTTCTGGTGCATACTTCAACCAATCAACTCTTTGAATTGCGCCTGGCATCCAAGAAGCCATACGATCTTCAGTATCAACTCCAATTGCACGAGCAATTACATCGTATGCAGAACTCATGTATGCATTAGAATCGAAATTGGTTTTAGTAATATCAGCACCATCTACGTTACCAACAAATAAACCTTGAGATTTAATCCAAGAATTGATTTGGTAACCACCTACCATGATGAAATTGTCCATGTAGCCTTTCTTGCTGTATTCGTTAGAAACGAAATTTAAAGCAAATGGCTGTGGAACAGCAGTAGCAGAAAACAATGAGATTGTTTTTTCTTCTGTAGATGCTGGTGTAGGATCATCTCCATCAGAATAAGTATTCAACGCTGCTAAATAGTCAGTAATTAAATCTTGTTCCATTTGGCGCACTAAATCGGCTGCTAGTTCAGCAGTTCTCAAGGTTTGCTCTGTTGTAATTCCACTACATAAATCCAAGAATTCAGTTTTAGACAATTTTACTTGCTTTGACTTTTTGTAGTGCTTAACTTCTACATCTTGGTAAGAATAAGGATCACCTTCTGTTGCATCTTCATCTGTACAAACCATCTCACCACTTGATACTGAATCGCAATTTCCAGCTCTGTAACGAACTTGGATTTTACGCTTTGATGTATCTTGTGGTCTTGAACCATTTGCTTGTGCATTGATTACAAATCCTTGTCTATTCACATCTGAAACTAATGCTGTTGTAAAGCCATTTTTTTGTACTTCGTGGAGTACTGGATTGGCTGAACCCATAATGTCGGCTAGTTGTAATTGTACTACACAACTAGCTTGTGCTGGTGCTAATGCTGCCATCTTATTAAATTTTAAATTTTACAAATAAATCAATTGTGAATTAACTGCTCACTAACAGAAATACTTGCCTAATTGCAGATGGCAAATCTGAAAGATATATTATCCCAACAATGCTGCTGGAACTTCAACACCCATCGCCTTATATTTATTAATTATTTCGGCTTTTTTAGGTGATATTTTATCACTTGCATTTACTGGTGCAAATGATTGTGTAGGCTTATTTTCGCTTACACCATTCTTCTTTACATATGGACTTACTACATGATTAATCAAACCATCAAAATCCAATGCTTTATCTTCTATTGTAGGCTTTGTGCCTTGATCAGTCAATGCAGTCACACTATCATTATTCAAATCCAAGACAACACCTAATTGATTAAACTTCGCTTTTGCTAACAACTTCAAATCATCCACGCTTATAGCAAGATTTTCAATTTTGCTTAATCTTGAATTTAACATATTGTCAATCTTAAAAGATTTGATTTGGCTTTCTGCTTGTGACTTCAATGCTGGGATTTCTTCTTCTTTAATCCGATTAAAATCATCTTTCAAAGCCATGTATTTATCTTGCCATTCTTGGCCAGTTGCACTTGCTTGGTCCTTAAACTTGCCCAATGCAACATTGAACCACTCTGTGTAATTTTCTGCACCTTCTAAATCAGTTGCATCAAGATTAAAAGCCTTTTTTAAATCTCTTAATACTTTTCTTTCTGCTTCTTTAAAGCCTTGCATCTTGTATTCCTTCACAGCATCAGCATCGTTTCTTACCAATTCTTTGGCATTCTCAATCTCTGCTTCAACTGCTTTTTGAATCTCTGCTCTTAATTCTTCGTTCTCAATTTTGGATAAAAAGTTCATAATTTAATTTTGGGATTTACGTTTTCTTGTCTTTTTTACTTTTGGCAATTCATCTGTTTTAGTCCATTTGTCTGGATTGCTTAATAAGATTGCTGCACCTTCAGCACTAAACTCATAACTTTTTCCGTTCTTCTTATTCTCCAATCTTACTTTCGACATAAACAAATAACTTTAGCCATACATAATTAACGCTTACAAATATAAAGAAAAAAATAATGCCTTTTTTGACCATAAAAAAGTAGTATGGAATAGCCAACCAAAACTGAAAGCAATACATACACCCACCTAATAATTTAAACCATTTATTGTCAATTTGGCTTTCCTTGTATTGGTAAAGATCATGCTTTAATAGCTGTGGTGAATCACCTCCATAAAACTTATCAATCAAATAAAACTTGTAAAAATCAAAGATATTACCTGGCCTAATTGTAAAGGCCAAAAAGAATATAAATGATGCAAAATAAAAGCTATCAAGTAACATCTATGCAAGGCTTTGTACTAAATGAATAAGAACTCGCCATGTATCCACTTGGCTTTTTTACATTTAGGATAATTTCACTTGACTCATTGATGTACATTTTTGGCAATACTATCTCATCACCACTTGTCAATGTTACTTCCTTCTTGATAGTCATTGATAGAAACTTGATTTCTAAAATATGCAAACCAGTTTCATCGGCTATAATGCCAGTTTGCAAATCATCGCAAACATCAAAACATCCTAAATTTATAATTGAATTGCAGCACTTCATACTTCGTAATCTTTTAATCTGTTTAAAACTCTTTCCATTAGATTCTCATAACCTTCATAATTTAAGTTGTTCACCTTTATGTCAGTTAAATGCACTCCAAACTTTGCACCATCTGTTTCTAATGTGACATCTAAACTTATAGTGTTCTTGTTCACTTGAAGATGAATGCTATCCTTGTTAGCCGAGATAGTTGGATTGTCTATTTGTAATTTAAATTGCTCAAATTTATACTTTGCCATATTTTTATTTTATGTTAGTGATGCGCCATCCCAGTTAAATGTCCTTACCCACATAGAGTAGTTATTGGATGTTTTTGAAACCGAAGCTAAATCAAAGCTATTTCTTTGCTTAAAAATAGCGTGGGTAGTATTGCTCGGTACAGTTGTAGATGTATACAATCGGTGGTTAATTGAGTTATAAAATGGATAGTCATTTACTCCAGATGTATCATTGTAATTTATCAAAGTAGATATTTCCGATGCATTTACAACATACCAATTCCCGAAGCCACCAGTAGTATAAGGTTGCCCACTCATCCAAGTTGCCCAATCGGTAGTACCAGTATTCGAATCGCTATTAGAACTTAAAATATATCCGTTTACATTTGTACCACCATCCCAAGTACCCCAGTCAATCACTATATTGTTTGTGAATGTTTGCCCACCTAACTCATCGGTAAATCTGTTAGTGTTGCCAAATCCATTGTTATAGTATAACGTATGAACATTTACTTCTCTACCTCTTTCTAAATCGCCATCGTCATTAGTGGCGTAGCTTGTTGTCTGCCCACTCTTTAATGGTAATAATCCTTTTGCAGAACATCCAGCAGATGTATTAACAACTATCTTGTTTCCTACTACACTATCTGGAGTAATAGGTGAATCGCTTGTATCCACCAATTCTATGTCTTGGTCTTTTACGCTTGGCTTGGTTATAAATGCGCCACCATTTAAAGTAATATCTTCATCTGGCAACTCTAAATCTCCACCACTCGCCACATTGACATCATAGCTATCATCACTATTGCTCACTCTTGCATCCGCACAACTCAATGTCACAACTATTTCTGTACCATTGTATGTCGCATCTATCGGATTGCCTAAATCATCAACTAGCGTTAATTCCAAGTTAGTATTACACGATGGCTCATATCGTAAAACATCATTAATGTATACCTTGACATCATTAGTTAATGGAATAACCACATCGCCATTGCAAGTGATTTCTTCACAATTATCTAATGGCAAAAACTCGGTGTAGCTTATCTTGATCAATCTATAGCCATCCATTGGCCGAACTTCACCAATCTCGGATTTTAAGATGATTTCTTTTCGTATCTCAACCTGGTTTACTTCGTATCTTAACCGATTATAATTTCCATTAAATACATTCAATACAGCATACATAATGCCGTTCAAATCGTATTCCTTGAACTGCAATACTAATACTTTTGGCGATGCAATCTCATATGGTGTATTGCTAGACATTGGCCTTTCAGCACTTTGAATTCTTATCGGCCTATCATCATGCCTAGTATAAAAATAATTGTACTGATGCTCGGTTAATCCGACATCTTGTTCATTCTTTATCACTCGGCCATTTAATAGGATAGCATCTTCTGCATACGCTTGGAAGATTCCACCACCATTAATCAGTTTTATGTTTTCTAACAATGTCATTTAATATCTTTAATGCTATTAGCTTAATGTAATAATCATGATTAAACTTGATCGAATAATTCTCTGATTTTGTCTGTGAAATATCTATTGGCTGATTCAATTCCTCTTGCTGTGTCATCCGAATTTATTTTTACTAAATCGCCATGATTATTTCTTTCAATCTGACCTTTATAAATTGTTGATGTAGTAGTCTTTCCATCTTTCCTATCTGCAACACCATAAACCACATCATCACCTTCTTTTCCTATCGTTAGACTTCTCACAAATTCACCACTCAATTGCATATCAATATAGCCAGTTTGCCTTCCTTGTTTTGCTCTGAACTTCTTATATGCTTCAGATTTATAGCTTTTTCTTGGCTGCCCACTATCTAATCTTTGCCTATGCTTTGCTTTGACATCATTAGCGATTATCACTTTCATGTCTGCAAAGATTGTAGGCATACCTTCGGCAATCTTATTCAATTTAGTTCCTATTTCATCAAAGTTCCAATCCACAATTCTCCAATGCCCAATTTATTAAACTTTCTTTTGTGTTAATCCAAATGTCATCACCATTTACCAGGTAATATACGTTTGTCTTATATTTTAATTTGTAGCTT
>Ga0255039_10000059_pt1 | contig 33485 bp, 25 predicted proteins | sample BC1_12_1_MG_FD_181713 | JGI IMG/M metagenome (GOLD analysis project Ga0255039, IMG submission 181713) | Seawater microbial communities from Strait of Georgia, British Columbia, Canada - BC1_12_1 | ecosystem: Environmental > Aquatic > Marine > Strait | place: Canada: British Columbia | collected... | reverse complement strand
TGCCTTCCATGCAAGCATATTAATGCACCCGCTAGCATGGAAGGCATCAGGACATGTCGATAAATTTTCAGACCTAATCGTCGAGTGTGGTAAATGCAAAACACGCACCCGCCTTGACCATCTTGCCACCAAAGATGATACCAGTGGCATGGAAAGCGGCACTGAAGGCGATACCAACACAACCGATAAAGTGTGTCCTAACTGTGGCACCATTGGCAAGTTTTCTGAACCCGCTCCATTTAAATTAATGTTCGAAACAAAAATGGGCGCTAATGTCAACGATGCAATGACATTATATCTTCGCCCAGAAACTGCCCAAGGTATTTTTGCAAACTTTAAAAACGTTTTGGATTCATCTAGAATTAAAATCCCCTTTGGCATTGGCCAAATCGGAAAAAGTTTTCGTAACGAGGTAACCACCAAAGCGTTTATCTTTCGCACCCGAGAATTCGAGCAAATGGAAGTCGAATACTTTGTGCGCCCTGGCACCGACGAAGAAGCATACGAAGCATGGAAAGCATCACGTATGCAGTGGTACACAGACCACGGCATCACTGCTGACAACATGCGCTTTCGTGACCATGCATCTGACGAACTAGCCCACTACGCAAAAGCATGTGTAGATATTGAATACAAGTTCCCATTTGGACAAGGCGACTGGCAAGAACTCGAAGGTATCGCCAACAGAACAGACTATGACCTTCGTCAACACCAGCGCGGCATGCGCTCTCTGACAAGTTGGTTTGAAAACAAACGCGAAACCGAAAAAACAACGCTCGCTGCCGAAAGCGAAGATTACCACAAAGGGCCACTAAGCTACTTCGACGAACAAGCGAAGGAACGGTACATCCCTTATGTCATTGAACCATCTGCAGGCGCCGACCGTGGCACCCTCGCTTTCTTGGTTGATGCATTCAAAGAAGAAGAAGTCAATGGTTCAAAGCGTACTGTCTTTAAATTCCACCCACATCTGGCACCTATCAAAGCTGCCATTTTGCCATTGGTAAAAAAAGAAGGCATGCCAGAAATTGCACACAATATTCACAATGATTTACGCGGTAGTTTTAATTGCGCATACGATGAAAAAAGTGCTGTCGGACGTCGCTACCGACGCCAAGATGAAGCAGGTACACCATATTGCGTTACCATTGACGGTGAAACCAAAGAAAACCAAACAGTCACAGTACGCGATCGTGACTCCATGGAACAAGAACGCGTTTCTATGGACAAACTCAAAAGTTACCTCAGAGATAAACTTGATCTATAAGGGATATCATTCAAATGATTTACGATAAACTATCCAATTGCGATTTGCTTATTGACGCCTTATCTGAACGACTTAAAAAGGCAATGGAAGTACTCAAGACAACAAACTTTGTTGAGCTTGATGATGGTAAATACAATATTGATGGCGAAAATATCTTTTACATGGTACAAAGATATACAACCAAAGCACCAAACAACTGCACCTTTGAGACACATGAAAAATATATTGACATACAATATGTTGCCCAAGGGCGAGAAGTGATCGGTATATCACCCCTAGAAAATCTCCAAATCAAAGATGCATATGTGCCAGAAAAAGATGTCACTATGTATCAGACGCCAACGCATTTTGAACAAATAAACATGTTCGAAGGTGATTTTTGCATATTATACCCCGCCGACGGTCACATGCCTCAAATCAATGTCGAATCTCCCGAACCAATCACGAAAGTCGTATTCAAAGTTTTGGTATAATCCGATCAATTATTATAACGCATTTAAGGGTATTTCCCCGCAATGAGGCCCAATTTGAATTCTCGATTGGCGCAAATTTATTTTTCATATCAATCGAGATTGTAACATCATTTTCCGATGCACATTGGAAATCACTTTTAGCCCCATAAAATAGAAACATATTGATATTAATATGCGAAAGATTAGATTATGCCGATAAATACTTTAATACGTTCTTGAAAAAAGATTTTTTACAAGCTATATCAAATAAGGACCTACCTAAATGAGTATCGCGACATATATAGATAAACTCAACAACCACATCGATGAAACTGTCTCTCTTTCTGGATGGGTTCAAGGGTTACGGCCTAGCGGCAAAGTTATTTTCTTAACATTGCGCGATGGCACAGGGCTTTGCCAATGTATTATCGAGAAGCGTACTATATCTGAAGAAAGTTTTAACGCAGCTAAACATCTTGGGCAAGAATCAACGCTCACTATCGAGGGGGGTGTGCGTAAAGAAACACGGAGTACCGGCGGCGTCGAAATATCTGTTTCCAAGCTTTCAATATTTCACAAAACTGAAAACTACCCTATCACCCCCAAAAAACATGGGGATGAGTTCTTATTTAAACATCGACATCTACATTTACGTAGCCAAAGACAATGGGCGATTGCCCGGATTCGCCATACAGTGATTGACGCCATCCGTACCTACTTTAATGATCTCGATTTCACACTCGTTGATAGTCCCATTATTTCAAATGCCGCCGGTGAAGACGAACAAACACTCTTTTCGTTAAATTATTTCGATCGCAATGCTGCACTGAGCCAAACAGGCCAGATGCATTTGGAGTGTTCAGCATTAAGCTTAGGAAAAGTATACTGTTTTGGCCCTACGTTTCGCGCAGAAAAAAGTAAAACGCGTCGCCATCTTACAGAATTTTGGATGGTCGAACCTGAAGTCGCCTGGATTACCTTCCCTGAGCTGCTAAATCTCGGTGAAAAAATGATTCATAAAATCATCTCAGATGTTTTGCAAAAGAGGAGCGATGAGCTGACAATTCTTGGACGCGATAAAGAAAAACTTAAGCGATGCCTAGAACCATTCCCACAACTTAGTTACTCCCAAGCCGTTGATTTATTGCATTCTGATAAAGTAGAGGCAAAACTAATGCAAGATCTTGCTGAAAAAAATGCAATGGTTGACACGCTTAATAATGAAATTCAAACGGCCAAAGCAGATCTTCCAAATGCCCGTAAACAATGGCAAAAAGACAAATTAGCAAATCAAATTCAGGAAACAACTGAACAAATAAATGAACTTACTGTTCAAATAAAAAATATCCCTGATCATTTGGCGCTCGCCAAGAATTTTCAATGGGGTAAAGACCTCGGCGGGTCTGACGAAACCATTATCTCGTCAATGTATGACACTCCTGTCTATATCCACCGCTACCCCAAAGATGTAAAAGCATTCTACATGCTACCAGACCCAGAAGATCAACGCGTTGTGCTAAATATGGATTGCCTTGCACCAGAAGGATATGGTGAAATTATTGGCGGATCAATGCGTGAACATGATCACGACGACTTATTGGCTCGCATTAATGAAAAAGGATATCGGCAAGAGAATTACCAATGGTTTTTAGACTTAAGGAAATACGGTTCAGTACCACATGGCGGCTTCGGCCTCGGTCTTGAAAGAACTGTTGCTTGGATGTGCGGTATCAAACACGTCAGAGAAACCATCGCATTCCCACGCCTTACCCAAAGCAATCTATCACCTTAACGTAAGATGACGCTTACTCATTTATACAGCGATAGAAGTGACCGTTGTCTTTCTCAACGTAGTTACTGTGGGCTCATTTAGAAGTGTATTTAACTCCGTATTAAGGTCGCTTAAATTACACTTGTTCAATGATTTAAAACAAACTTGTGGGCATTCTTTATGACCAGCCCAACCCGCAAGTAACCATTCAAATAAATGTTCATTTATTTTTTTATCCATTAGATTAGATCCGTTGCAACGCACACTGAAAGTGCGTTTAAAGTTAGAAGATCTCAAATTCACCAAAACAAATGCAACCTTCAAGCGTGATGTCCTATTACGTAATACTACTACATTTTTACCAAAAAGCCACATGTTTTTACGGTAATGCGTGCGAGGTTATACCTACAATGTTCATAACGTGTGATAAAATATATAGTTAGATATTGAATATTTTACCTTTTTTTTTGCATTTATTCTATACGTAGATTATTAGATCAATTCAACGAGTAGGTTCGGAGCAATGCCGATATCAACCACTGTTACATTCCCTATGTATTGCGCTGCTGGGGGTACCAAAAACCCAACCTTAATGGCAACAAACGTAATGGTTTGTGTGGCAACGACACTGCACCCCTGAGGCAATCCACTATTGCAATCCAAACCACTTGGGACATCAAGACTGATAATCTCACATGATGCATTATTAAGCGCTGCAATGATCCCTGCATTTTCCATCAATACTATTGATGGCAGGTAATACTTTTCTACTGCTACGATATCGCATTGACGTACAACCTCACGCGTAAGTACCAATCTTTCTTTATTCATAAGAATACGCTTTCTATAGTATGTGATCTACTAACGGACAATCGAACAAACCATATTGACATTTAACATATTACGGCTAAACTTGCATTATGGCAACTGAACTTGAATGTAAAATTCCAATCACCAATATTGGTGCAATTACCCAAAAAATTACAGAATTGGGTGGTCAATGGCAATCTGAAGTTGTCCTACAGGATACGCTATATAAACATCGTGAAAAAAACGCACTCAATACATATGCAACATTAAGGGTGCGTGAATACTTTAAAGATCAAATACTGCTTGATGCAGAGATATGTTACAAAGGTGAAATAAACAGAGAGAACACCTTTAAATGTCGCGAAGAACTTGAAACAAAAATAGAAAAACCAAGCATGATCATCGCGATTCTTGAAGCGCTTGGATACTATAGTTCATTTATTTATCAAAAACAACGTACAACTTTCTAGCTTGATCAAATGACCATTTGTATTGATACACTTCCCTACCTCGGTGATTTTATCGAAATCGAAGCAAACACCGAAGAAGCAATCCATTCACTACTCACGCAACTTTCACTAAACCCCAAAGACCATATCTCAACAGGGTATCCCAAGTTGCTCAAAGAGAAAGTAACCACCCTCTTTCCAGATGATCCCCCAAAAAGAATATTGCTAGACATTTAGTACCTCGTAAATCGTTTACCTCTAAAACGCCGTAAACAGTCGTAACGCATACGTCTTTTACAGTCAACACATTTCATACTTTTACAAAATATTTGATGCCCTTAATCATAAATCGGTATAATCACTACCACTTATCTATCTTACAACATATGTTCAAATTACTGTAACCCTCTATAAATACATGTTTTACAACCCTCGCAAAACACCAATCGTTTGTTTTGGCACATGGCAGTTGAATTGCATACATTTAAGTAGATGAGAGAAAACTATTTGAGCGAGGCATCAAAAATGGCACGTCAACTTTTTTGGAATACCGTTGCATTTTGGACGAGAAAGTTTCATATTATCATACTAACGATTGCCAGCTATGCAGCACTTTGCTAGCTGACGATTATATATCGTTTAAATAAATGCCATGTGACGGACCTGTAGGAGGCATCTGTTTCATGGTATTTTTTTTGGTTCATGTGCGATTTGCGTCAATTCATGTAAATAATAGTTCATCGCTGCCTTAAATCTCGATGGTGAAATCCGAGATAAACCCTGATGTATCTCGTAATTTTGGCATCAGGGTGCAATGGGATTCCCTAATTAATAAATTGATGGGAATTCGTTTTAATCCCGATATGCTTCGGGAAATTGCTTTTAAAAACTTTAACCACAGCATGCCCTGCGGGCGGTACAGAAAGCGCTGCGAGCGTACGGATGGGAAAATTATTTTTACTTAAATTGCAATGCGTCTATTCAAAAATAATATATTGAGTACCCTCTAAAATTGATTAAGAATGACTAAGGGTTTTCAATATCCCCAAAACTTGTGGATGAACCTTATTTTTTAGCAGTCGATTGTTTATGCATTAATATTGAAATACGTTCGTAGATATCTTTTGGCAATCTCTTTTTTAACATTTTTCTTGCTTGCCCTATATGCGTTCTGCGAGACAAATGTACCAAAACAATATGTTGTGCGGATACATTTTCTAACCATTTTACCAACTGGTCAATATGCAAATGTTTGCCTGCCTTGGCCCGAGTATGATGATCTTCTTCAAAAAAGGTACACTCTGTAATCAAAATTTCACTTTGATTTACGCGATCAAGTTTCATAAAGTCGCCAACGCCTGAATCCCCAACACATGAAACTAATGGTATGTCTTGCACATTAGTAATTTCTACACCCTCTTTACGCATCTTGGCAATTTCATGCCCTGGATAATTTAAATATTGCTCTTTAAGTTTATAACGACGATCGATAATTGTATATCCAAGCGAATCTTGTGTATGATATGTCTTGAATGGTACTGCGTATAAATTTCTACGTAATTCTATTTCCATATCATGTTCAACAGCAATTATATTAACTGGCGGGCGAGTACCATCAAACCGTCCCCAAAAATTTAATAACTCATCAAGCATTGGTGCCAATCGTTTTGGCATCAATACTGTCGCAGGCGCCATATCACGAAAATCACGTTGTGAACAATAATATGCTATACCAGCAACATGATCCATATGTGAATGGGTGACCAATAAATTATTGATTGATAACAATTGTTCAGGTGCTTTACCAATATCAAAACAAACATCTAAACCGGGTACTGCAATCGCTGTTTCTTCACCTGCAACGGAATATCCGATTATATCTTGACTGCCTAAAGACAATTTCATTAAATTATGGGAACTCATTATTTCTTTCTGGTATTAGCGCAAAGGAGCATTAAATTATCGGTGCGCAAAGTAGGTGGGCAAAGTAAACACCCTTTTTTCAAAAAAACCAACTATTATTTAGTCCTATCAAATATTAATAGGCGATATATTTTAAGTGTTGCCACCTTGAAGGCAAGCATAAATATATAGATTAGCCGCTAATTATGGTAGTATTGACACTAAAGCACACCTTAACGGTAATACTTTTTCAAGATAGAGGACACATAACATGTCACAAACAACATTTCATTAACAACCCATAAACGAAACGAGATGCTCGAAAACGGGCAACCCCTTGCGCGTTGAACTATAAATGATAATAGAGTTGGTGCCTGTTACGGAGGCTAAAATAATCACCGCTAAATATTAAACCTTAGAAATGCTATAAAATCTTTGGTTGATTTGTCGTCATATGCTTTTTGTACATCTTCACGTAAAGGATTGTTATGTAGTCTCAACGATTCCAAATTACGTAAAGTTTTTAGATTCCTTACGTCTTCGAGTTTGTTGTTGTTTAAACTAAGACGTGTCAAATTAATTAATTTACCAAATGATCTAGACAACCTGGTCAAACGATTTGATCGCAAATCTAGTTCCGTTAAGTTTACGAGTTTACCTAACGATTCTGGAATACGACTAAATTCATTGCCACTTAAATCAAGCCATTGCAACGCAGTTAAATGCTTGAATGATTTTGGTAACGACTTTAAGCGGTTTTTACTGAGATCCAATGTCTTTAATTTCAATAACTCAGTAGCGCCCTCAGGTACCGTACGCAAGTCGTTACGAGCAATGTCGAACACTGTCAAGTGCACCAAATGCTTTATTTCGTTAGGCAATGCTGAAATATCATTCCCGCGAATATACAATTTTTCCAATGACGTTAATGACGTAATGATCGACGGAAATAGTTCAAAACCATTTTCATCACATTTCAATACTTTTATATTACGCATTTGCGCCATTTCTTTTGGTAGCGCTGTTAATTGATTACCACTTATATTAAAGGTGCTTATCTGTTTTAAATTACCTATAAATGACGGTAGCACTTTAATATCATTGCCACTTAAATCTAACTCTGTCATATAGAGAAGTTGCCCAATGGATTTAGACACAACGACGACCTGGTTATCACGCATATCAAGCACAGATAGTTGCGATAATTTTGCAATCCATGACGGTATTTCATCCAATTGATTGTCGCTGAGCCAAATACCTTTGAGCTGACTCATCTCCCCCATCGTTAGCGGTAAAACTTTCAAATCGTTATGCTCAATCGAAAAAGCGGATAATTGACGTAAGCCCCCAATGGTATCTGGCAAAGTTTTCAATCGGTTTTTATCGAGTGAAAATATTTTCAACTTGGTTAATTGACCAATAGCAGGTGGTAACGTTAATAATTTATTGTTACTTAAATCAAGCGTTTCCAGATCAACCAATTGACCAATAGCATCTGGCAACTTTGATAAATTATTATTGCTTAGACAGAGTGATTTGAGTGCAACAAGTTGGCACACTTTAGAAATATCACTAATATCTTTGCCGTGTAAACCTAATTTTGTTACCCGACCATTAGTCACCTCATAACCAACTTGTTTAAATTCACTGTTTGTTAAAAGTGGCAATTTAATTTTGTATTGTGAACTTAACTGCTCTATCACACGAAGGTCATTTTGATTTGTTTCGACACCATAAGAGCAGATACTGAAACTAATAAAGCCAGTAACCACCAATATATTCATCACAATTCTATTTACATTGCATAAATCCATCGGCTTTGCTTTCTTCTAAATGTTACATTCTATCGACGGTTTCTATGCCAAGCAAACCTAGACCATGTTTCATTGTACGGCCAGTTAACAAGCATAACGCCAGACGACTCTGCCTAACGACTCCCTCGCTTTTTAATACGGGACAATTTGCAAAAAAGGTACTAAATGCCTGCGCCAATGGAAATAAATAATTGGTTAACAAATGCGGCCTAAGATCGATGGCAACACTATGCACGACTTCACCATATCGAAGTAACATTTTCGCAAGTAATAATTCAGAATCTTCAACAAGGGACATTTCTTGACGACTATTTTCTGCGACAAGGTCAATGTTTATTTCACCCTTACGAAAAATACTTTGAATGCGCGCATATACATATTGTAAATACGGGGCTGTATTGCCTTCCATAGCCAACATCTTATCCCAGCAAAAAACATAATCATTCGTAAGATTACTAGAAAGATCTGCATATTTTACAGAACCAATACCAACAGCGCGCGCAACCTTTTCTTTTTCTTCTAATGAAAGATCAGAATCTTTCTCATTAATAATATCCATCGCGCGAGAAATCGCTTCATCTAGTAATTCAACCAACTTGATATTTTCACCAGAACGGGTCTTAAACGGTTTATTGTCCTCACCAAGCACAGAACCAAATGGCACATGCTCTAATTGAATACCATCAGAAACCCATTGCGCTTTACGTGCACATTTAAACATCATTTCAAAATGTTGTTTTTGTCGTGCGTCCGTTACAATCACAACGCGATCGACATGTAAATCATTTAAACGATAACGGAGCGCCGCCAAATCGGTCGTCGCGTACAAATATGCCCCATTACTTTTTTGTACAATAAAACCCATCGGCTCATCATCTTTGGTTTTATAACCATCTAAAAATACACATTTAGCGCCATCAGATTCTTCAATCAAACTAAGTTTTTCTAAATCTGAAACGACTTTTGGTAATTGAGGCCCGTAAAAACTTTCGCCACATATATCTTGCATCGTTAATTTAACATCTAACTTTTCATATGCGTGCGCACATGCTCTTAACGTTACTGTACGGGCAATTTGCCAAAGCAAAATAACATGTGGTGCGCCACCCTGCAATATGCAGGTCATATCACCAACCAAATCAGATGTGACGCTACCGGGCGTACACATTGATGATACTTTTTTGTAATATAATTCTAATTTTTCTAAACTAAAACCAGCATCTAATACCAACATATCAAGACGTGCTGGATGATTTAAACGCATATCATCTAATGCTGCTTGACCATGTTTTTCAGCATAATCTTCGAGCACCAACTTTGATAAGGCATAACAAACCATGCCCATTTGTAATCCCCAATCGCCAATATGATTTTGACGAATAATTTTACTTGGGTCATTATAAGAAAACTCTAGCACACGGGCGATCACATCACCAATGATCGTACTGCGCAAATGCCCTACATGCATTTGTTTGGCAATATTAGGGCCAGAAAAATCGATCACAACGCGCTGTGGATTTTCGAAAGGCGCAACGCCCAGACGTATCGGATCTTGTAACGCATCAGTGATGCGCGCCTCTAACCATTTGGCATCCAATGTTATATTAATAAAACCTGGGCCAGCAACATCAATCTGTTCAACCATCTCTGATAAATCTAGCTTTTCTACAACTTGTGCTGCTAGGTCACGCGGATTGGTCTTTAACTTTTTAGCAAGTCCCATGACCCCATTGGCTTGATAATCACCAAACTTAGAACCCAAAGATGACTTCACTATTGCTGCAGGGGTAGAACCATCATCAACAAACGTCGCTAAGACTTCAGCGATACGCTTTTCTAATATATCACGAATCGGCTTCATCACGCTCCCATTTAACCTGTGGTGCATCGCCCCACATCAATTCTAAATCATAAAAATTTCTATATTCACCATCAAACAAATGAATAACCACATCTATCAAATCGATCACGATCCATTTACCTTGTTGCATGCCTGCGCGTGTAAATATTTCAGTCTCACTTTCTTTGGCTTCTTTGATCATTTCCATACCCAATGATTTAATCTGCTGATCACTGGTACCAGTGGCAATCACAAAATGTTTGGCCACAGGCGATTTTCCGATTAATTCATAGATGACCACATCTGTACAATGACGGTCATGTGCTAAAAGCGCCATTTGTTTTGCCAAATTACGGCTTTCAATCAAATTAGCTTTTTCATCATCAGATAGATTTTCACTAAAGGTATTTTCTGCTTCAGACATATTTATATCGATTCTTATTTACGAATGTGTGCCAGCACTTGTGTAATATCAGCTACAATAAATCTCCAGGATTCATCTTAATAGCTATATACCCATTTTACATTCTAATTAATAGCTTTATAATTATAAAAAAAAAGGGCAGGCTTTACAACCTGCCCTTTTAGAAAATAATTTTATGACGTTTAGTCTTTTACTTCAAATTCTGCATCAATGACATCATCATCACTTGATTTTGAAGATGGATCTGAAGCACCACTTGGTTCTGACGCGCCATCAGGTGCACCCTCTCCATTTTTGGCTGCTTCTTCATACATGACCTTACCAATTTCTTGACTTGCAGCTTGTAAAGCTTCAATTCTTGGTTTCATCATGTCGGCGTCATCTTGCTTAATTGCCTCTTTTAAATCATTAACAGCTGATTCAACCTTACTACGTTCATCTGCAGAAATCTTTTCACCATGCTCTTTGAGCGTATTTTCAGTCGAATAAACAAGCTGATCAGCCTGATTTTTCATATCAACCGTTTCACGACGCTTTTTATCTGAATCAGCATTTGCTTCAGCATCTTGAGTCATCTTAGCAATTTCATCATCTGTTAAACCAGATGAACCAGTAATCGAAATATTCTTTTCTTTACCAGTAGCCAAATCCTTGGCTTTGACACTCAAAATACCATTAGCGTCTATATCAAAAGCGACTTCAATCTGCGGCGTACCACGCTGCGCAGGCGGAATATCTGTCAATTGAAAACGATCCAAGGTACGATTGTCAGCAGCAAACTCGCGTTCACCTTGTAAAATGTGAATATCTACTGACGGTTGATTATCTGAAGCCGTCGAGAAGATTTCTTTCTTAGTTGTCGGAATAGTTGAATTTTTTTCGATCAACTTGGTCATTACCGCACCCATTGTTTCAATACCTAAAGAAAGTGGTGTGACATCTAATAATAAGATATCAGTAACATCACCTTGTAAAACGCCACCTTGAACTGCAGCACCTAAGGCAACCACTTCGTCAGGATTTACACTTTTATTAGGTTCTTTACCAAATATTTCTTGGCAAACTTCTTGCACTTTAGGAATTCGTGTAGAACCACCTACTAAAACGACTTCAGTAATATCACTTTGAGATAATCCAGCATCCTGGATCGCTTGTTCGCACGGTTTACGCAAACGAGATATTATTGGATCAATCATCTGCTCAAACGCTGAACGTGTAATCGTTAACTGTAAATGCTTAGGTCCATTTTGATCAGCAGTGATAAATGGTAAGTTAACTGATGATTCCATTGAAGTAGAAAGCTCAACCTTGGTTTTTTCAGCAGCTTCTTTTAGACGCTGAATGGCCATAGAATCACTTCTTAAATCTACGCCTTCCTTTTTCTTAAATTCATCAGCAAGGTAATTAATCAGTAATTCATCTACATCATCACCACCTAAGTGTGTATCACCATTAGTACTTAATACTTCAAATACATTATCACCGATATCAAGGATCGATACATCAAAAGTACCACCCCCAAAATCAAATACGGCAATCTTTTCGTTTTTCTTTGTTTCTAAGCCGTAAGCAAGTGCAGCAGCTGTTGGTTCGTTGATAATACGTTCAACTTCCAATCCTGCAATTTTACCGGCATCTTTGGTTGCTTGACGTTGAGAATCATTAAAATAAGCTGGTACGGTAATCACAGCCTTGGTAACTGTTTCACCAAGATAATCTTCTGCTGTCTTCTTCAAGTCTTGTAAAATCATCGCCGAAACTTCAGGTGGTGTATATTCTTTACCACGTATAGAAATTTTTACTAATTCTTCAGCGCCACCAGAAATCTGATATGGTACCAACTTTTCTTCTGATGACACTTCAGAATGACGGCGTCCCATGAATCGTTTTACCGAAAATATTGTATTTTCAGGATTCGTCACTTGTTGATGACGGGCAATTTGCCCAACCAAACGTTCATTCTTATCTGTAAAACCAACAACAGATGGCGTCGTACGCGCGCCCTGCGCATTGACCAACACCTTAGGTGTTGTACCTTCCATTACAGTTACCACTGAGTTTGTGGTTCCTAAATCAATTCCAATTATTTTAGACATCTCTAGTACTCCTTATATATTAAGGTCAGTTATTATGTTATCTATAATTAATATAGCAAACAGTGTGCCAAACAATCCAAACAATCTATAAAGGTCTGTAAATAAAGGGCTTACATATTCTAATTAATTTAAATTTTCAAGATTAGTGGTCAAAAGGGCAGTAATGTATCCCCATTCTGCCATATTGAACCATGCCTAAACAAGCCTATGCGCTTTAAAAACTTACGCAATATGATTTATATGAAGCGCCTTACTTAACATGTAAATCATCCAATATCTAAAAACGCACAACCCTACGGGATTTAAAAAACAGAATAAAAATGTGACTTGCTCCGTTTGTTCGCTTTAATAAATAACGAAACAATCCAGCAGACGGGCTGCTGATTTAATGGTTATAAATTAGCGACTTCTTTGAGCTCGTCGGCAAGCTTTATCGCTGCGCCTTCATCTTTTGATTCACTCATTACACGTACAATTGGCTCTGTGTTACTACCACGCACTTGCACCCAACCTTCTGGAAGATCGATACGAATACCATCGCGGGTGTCAATCGTAGCTGAACGTGCCTGAGCAATACCTTGGTAGTGTGACACTACTTTATCGATCATCGCTGGCACATCGCTAGCGCTACAAGGATATTTTGTTTTATAAATAAAATACGATGGGATTTCTGCAACCAATTGACTCACCGTTTTACCTGTGTCTGCTAATAAGTTTAAAATCAAGGCAATACCAAGTAATGAATCGCGAACCGGTCCAACCCGCAAATCAATCACACCACCGTTACCTTCACCACCAATGACACATTTATTTTTAACCATTGCATTTGAAACATGCGCTTCACCGACAGGGGTACGTAAAACTTCACAACCAAATGAAGCTGCAACATCATCTACCATACGCGATGTTGACAGATTAGCTGCAACCAACCCTTTATTTTGACTAAGAACATATTTGGTCACCAATGCCAAAGTGTACTCTTCACCGATATAATGACCGTTTTCATCAATAATTGCCAAACGATCTGCGTCTGGGTCTTGTGCCAATCCGATTACCGCATTCGCTTTTAAAATTTGAGGACCAAGCTGTGCTAAATTTGTTGCCGTCGGTTCAGGAACATGCGCAAACAAACCAGTAGGTTCGCTATTAAGATGAATCACTTCACATCCTAATTCAGTCAGTAATCGCGCGGTAGGTTCACACCCTGCGCCATTAACAGAATCAAGAACGACTTTAAATTGTTGCTTTGCAATCGTTTGTGGGTCACATACTTTTAACACTTTATCGACATGAAAATCATTTGCAGAGGTGTCGACCATATGTTTGCCAACACCTAAGGCTTCAGTTAACGTAAATGTTTTGTCAAAATAATTTTTTTGTATCTCAATGATCTCATCTGCAGGATATGCAATACCATCATGGCGCAGAAATTTCATGCCATTATATTCAACGGGATTGTGGGATGCTGTAATGACAATACCACCAGCGCACCCCAATTTGCGTAACATCACTGCAACACCAGGGGTCGTAACAATGTCAATATCTACAACGTCACACCCTGTAGCCATAAGCCCCGACGCAACTGCTGCAAAAATCATAGGGCCAGATGGTCGTGAATCTCGTCCAATACAAACAACAGGACGTTCTCCACCGGTATCATGTCGTGTTAAAAATGTACCATATGCCATACCAAATTCAGTTGCAACGCACGGTGTTAAACTGTCACCAATAATGCCTCGAATACCACTAATGCTCACAATCAGATCAGCCATCACACATTCCTTCAACAAAAATAATTTTTAAAATTTATAACGAGCTTACAACGGAATGACATTTACTAAAGGGCATAAATGTTAAACATTTCTAAATATGCATACATTAAATTTTAATGATAAAAAAATAGATCATGTAACATTTTCATGCCACTCGCTCCATTTTAATCAGATTAATGATTACAACACGAAGCGGTATTCAAAGCGTTTAACGGCCTATGGCTGTTTCCAGTTGCCCAATCATTGATTCTATTTGCATATCAGTTCTTCCAGAAGGTGTTTCCCACCTAACAGCTTCTTCTTCACTGGTAATAAAATTCTGCACCTTACGACAAGCCAAAATAACTGTTGCATGGTTCTTATTACCCATGAACCGACCAATTTCAGGATATGATAGTGACGTGTGCTTTCTTGCAAGAAACATTGCAACAGCCCTTGCAAGGCTCACTGTGCGATTCTTTTTAGATGAATGGATATCTGCAGGTGTAATACCAAAGAAAGTGGCTACAGTAGATTCGATGTCTGACAAATGCAAGATCGGATCGGTACGGGTTATGTGATCATCCAATGCTTGCCTTGCCATTACCAAAGTGACAGGCTCTTTAGTAAGGGAAGCAAAGGCAACGACTTTAAGCAACGCTCCTTCTAACTCCCTGATGTTTGCCTGCAAATTTTCAGCGATATATTGCAATACTGGTTGGGGAATATCTTTCTTTAATTCTTTGACACGCTGCGTTAATATTTCAAGTCGTGTCTTGATTTCTGGTGTATCTACTTTAACAACCATACCTGAAACAAAACGACTTACTAATCTTTCAGATAACATACCTATCATTTTGGGGTGGGCATCTGAAGCAAGCACGATTTGCTTAGAAGCAGTGTCAATCGCGTTAAATGTATGTAAAAATTCTTCTTGGGTTGCTTTTTTATTCGCGATAAAATGAATGTCGTCTATAACCAACAGGTCTGCTTCGCGAAAACGTTGACGAAAAGCATCTAGTTTATTCATTTTTAAACCAAGTACAAATTGATTGGTAAACTCTTCACCTGAGACGTAAATAATTCGTGTCTCAGGTCGACGTTTTAATACCTCATTACATAACCCTTGCAATAAATGTGTTTTCCCAAGACCACAATTACCGTGAATAAACAAAGGGTTAAAATGGCGACCGGGCTCTTCAATCACTGTTTGCGCTGCAGACCTTGCCAATTCATTTGATGGTCCCACAATAAAGTTATCTAATTTTAAGCGAAGGTTAGACGCAGATTGATTAAATGATTTCTTACGCTTTCGTTGATGCACCGTTGGATTAGTACACTTCTCTACAGATTCAGCTTGTGAATCTAACTGACGGCGGCGTTGATTACCAAAGAGTTCAGGATCTATCGTGTAAATCACCTTCATCTCTTTTTGCATCGCATCTTTGACAGCGATATTAATATCGGACGCAAAATGATTTTCCAACCAACCGCCGACAAATAAATTGGGCACACCTACTTTTACGTAATCATCTTCTATAATTAAACGCGTTGAATTTTTAAACCAAATTCTAAATCGTTGTGGGCCAACTCTAGACTCGATTAATTCATTAATTTTTTCTACTGTTATTAGACATGAGGCGTTCACTTCATACTCTCCATAATATATAGTTAAGCTATTACGTCCATTGTAACGCTGCAGTAATATTTAAAAACACACACAAAAAAACTTGCTCCCCTTTATTGTTCATAAAAATCACAATCATTATTAAGTGAATGCAACGTTCATTTCATGCGCTAATTTTATGGCACTTTATATATTGATTCAATGAAAAATAGGACGGTTTCTTTTCCACAACAATCAGCCTTTGATATAACAGTAACTTACAGCTGTTTTTTTTTATCTTTCCACACAGTTTACACGTACTGTAAAAGGTGTGGACAACTTGTGGATGACCCTATTTCAGGCACTATTTAGTTTAATTCGTTTACCATATATTAATTTAAGAAACGTAATGCGCTATAAACAAATCAGTTACGATTCATCTCTTGTGGTCATTGTATGTATGATATAGAAATATTAAACAGAAAAACAAGCACGCGTTATCCACATGTTATACAGCGAGTTAATGCGCTAAATATATTGAACGACTAAACATCTCAATAAAACCAAAAAATGTATATAGTTTTGAAGCGCGTTCATTGCGCAGATCAACCGCCAATGTTATTGCCTCGTTGCCGTTAGTTTGCGCATGACTGCATAAAGCCGACAAAAGTATCCTCGCTACCCCTTTACCCCTTGCTTGGGGTACCACCCCCATATAAGTGAGTTCTAAGGTATTACAATGACGAAGTTGAGACATAATCACTACCCCTAATGGATTTTGTGATTCATCTAAAAGTATTTTCCACCCTTGTGGATTAAAAACACCAGATGCTTTATGACTCAACACAACATCATCAATGGTTCTAAGGTTTTCAAGCTCAGGGCAATCTTGACTATCAAGATATGTACGCGAAAGCACTTCTTTAAACAAACCATCGTTTTCTTCACTATAAGTTAGCCATTGATAATGGTGTGGTTTTTCAAAGACAAAAGCTGGTGTTGAGAGCGTGCGTCCAAAATAAACTAAATCTGTTAAATATGTATAACCAGAATTCGCAAGCATACTTTTTCTAAATTGATCAATAGGAATTGTTAATGCTTGCAATAACTTTACGCCGTATGAAATAGCGAGCAAAGAAACCTGTTGGATCATTTCATGGGATAATTCCACAATGTCTGGATATTGTATTGCATAACGTTCTACAGAAGATGTAAAAACAAAGGCAGTGCCACCTGGACTACTAACAAAAAGCGAAGCACCGACAATATCGTTAAACTGATTTACAATGACGTATTGCAAGGAGAGGTCGTATTTTTCCTTTTGTGCAACTTGCTTAAAGGACAATACTTTATCTGCAGCTTGTTGAGCCGAAACCAATGGCTCTTCAAATAATAATTCTAAGGATTTTTCAACTTCATTAATTTGAATTTTACGTAGAAGCAGGTTCCCTTGCTGTTTTGACTGTAATAGATTAATATTACCTATCGTGCCAGATATATTTGTTTTTATCGTCGCACCATTTAGATTATCTGATCGCAAAGGAAAAACCTTTTGAATAATTGTTTATATAAAACAAATAGATTACTTTTCTACACCATTTTTCTTGGCGTTCTCATCTTGTTTTTTCAACTGTTTAATAATTATCTCATACTGATCAGGTTGCTCTAATTGAATGCGCGCTAATAATAAACTCTTATACGAAGCCACAATCGTTGGGTCGTCAAAAAAGTTTAACAAAGCAAGGCTTACTAACTTCGTAAACTTTGGCAAGGTTTGCCTTTCAACATCATCACCTATATTTTCTTCTAGAAACAGTTTATATGCTTCAGCCGCTTGTGCTTGTATACGAACAGATTCGTCATCATCTTCAATGGCATACTTTGAAAAACTATTTCGTAAAAATGAGTCTATTTGCATACGCGCATCTTTAGATGACAACCCCGTTTCAATATCTTCGCGCAATACTTTCTTTACAAATGCCTCTACTGTCTCAACTGCAAACTTTTCTTCACTTGGCCATGCTTCATGAATTTGTTTTAAATACTTGGCAGCCTCTACTTTATTACCTGCTAAAAACAAACTAACAATGCCGCGCATACCCAAGTTTCGAGCGCCAGCTTCAAAGCCACCAGTACTTACCTTACTTTGCCCTACACCAACTCTACGTTGTTCATGTACAATACTAAGTTCGCCAAGGGCAGCCTTGAATGCAACGGGAAACATTTCTATGTCTTGATGGCAAAAAATAATGATACCATATTTCTCGGCACGCTCTGCAATTTCTATACCTTCATCACGGTCGGCATAATCAGGCATTTGTGCCCTGAACACCTTCACCTTACCATAAAAGAAAAGTGACTGCAAATTATGATACGTAGCACGCTGAAAAGTACGTTTTTCAAATAATGACATATTTTCACACACCGACTTGCCTTTTAATGCCCAATATAAACCATGGGTGTTTACATGTCGCCAATCAAGCCCCTTCCTTTTTTGCCCAGCAACACCAAATGCAACTTGTCCATATTCGAGATCCATTTGGTGCATAAAATCGAGATCCATCTTCCAAAGGTTACGAATGCCACTGGCGCGACGAAACATCGATAATTTTTGAAAACCTTGATCTTCATAACTCGTTGCCAAAAAGGAATTTAATTCCTCTGAAAAGGCATCAGCATCAAGGTCTTCTTTACGCAAAAGTGTATCGATATCATTATAATTGTTGAATGAAGGTTCAATAGCAATCAATTTATCTAAAAAGGTTGTCACGGCACTATCTTTAATAAGCAAGTCCCAAGTTTTTGGCGCCGCAGCGAGTGCCTTCACTTCATTGACGCCACTCATACCTACTAAAGGCCCGAATTCTTCCACCATACGTTTTTTATAATAACGATGGTAATCATCAGACACTTGTCCCATTTTATGTTGAAAGATAATAGAAATTTGATTGTATAGTTTTGCACTACCAGGATTGGCCGCTAAACCTTGATCACGAATCAACTCATACCCATTTTTAACCCATTGCCATCGTTGTTCCGCAGCGGGGCATTCTACTGAAATGTTGTATGCCATGTTCCATGCCTGAAATTGCCAAACGGAATCTAAATTGGGTTGCAATTTACAAATCAAACGCGCCAAATGAAGCGCGTCGAAGTATTGTCCATCCGCTTGCATTTCAGTGGCTCGCAACCATAAATAATCAATGGCTAATGACCTAAAAATAAACAAAGCTGGCAACGGCAATGCGATATCATGTTCAAAACTTGACGCTTCGAAAGGATTCGACAGGTCAAGATTTTCGTTAATTCTTTGTGTTTGAATTGACGACAACTGACACACAGCGACTACTAAAAGCGCAGTACCAACAATAATATACAATAATGTTTTCATAGTATTACTTTTCATTCATCAAAACAAATACCGTATTTTATCGGTATTCGCATTGTTATTTGTACTTACGATAATGTTTAATACGTTATGTACTAAACGATCACTCTAGCAAGTTCTCTAAATTTAAATATAACATAACCTATCAAATACGTTATACCTCCTTTAATAACAACCAAGGAGAAAAACGCCTTTGCTACAAATTCCCATCTAACAATTCTACCCTTTTCAAGATCTATAATTGAATCATAGTGTGAAAAATCGGGAATCAAATATAAATAACCACTCAAAGCGCCACTCATTGCTTCATCAATAAATCCATGGCTCAATGAAAGAATATACAATACTATAGCAAACAACGCCGCGACAGGAAAACTCAGCCAACCGCCTAAAGCGACACCTAATATACTTAAAAACATTAAGCGAATCAGAACAACAAGTATTGCCCGAACAAAATTTGCCTCATATGAATCAACACTATAGAGTATCTCAAAACCATTATGCCTTGGAAAGATTACACTGATTGCACCATTTTCTATAGGGTTTTTAAAAGCCACAAACAATTCACCACTTGCCGATACGGCGTCGGCAGAAACAGAAAATTCATGTGCCGTGCGAATTTTGTCAAAAGACTTCATCTGCATGCCGCCATTAACGATTGGATCTTCAGGGCCCACGAGCCATAAACCATTCATTTTTAAATCTGTAGGATTAGAAGAAGTATCCATACGATATCGAATTGTCACCACACCATTTTCTTTATCTGGCATGTTAATGTTTTTAAAATGCCACAAATAATGACGACCTTGATCAACTGAAACCCCCTTTTTGTCCAGTTGCATCATTTTATTTACTAACATCCTGTTACGCAATTTTGATATTTGGTCACCATCTTTTATTTTTTCAACTTTAATTTTCTCTTCCAATACCTTATTTACTGAAGCCAATGCTTCAGCATAATTATCAACTTTATCAGGCGTAACAGATTGCCGAGCGACATAAACAAATTGTCTTAAATTATCACTGTCAATCTCATTGGTTTTGATGAACCCCTTGGAGGCTTTAAATGAACCATACTCACCTAACCCTATCGAAATGGCATAAATAAGAACACTAGATATCGTTAACCAAAAACAGTTTAACAATACCATGGCAAACATTTTGCCAAACATATAACCACCTCGACTAATAGGCTTGGTCGTAATTGAATAGATATCTTTATTTTTTAAGTCGCGTGATATAGAATATATAGAAATAAATATCGTTAAAAAAGAGAGTATTGTCATAAGCGTAGCTAAACTATAACTTATAAACGTTTGTACCTTTTCATTCACAAACCCACCAGTTGATTGAAGCCAGTACGCAAATCCTACCGTATAAGCAAGGGTGAATATCGCTAAAAAAAGCTGCAACCCTTTCATACGAAAAACTTCAATCATCATGGTCCTTGTAACGGCCCAAATACTTTTCATCAATATGCCTTCTTATACTAAACAAAATTTAGTTAACACATTACATTTGCGCACATCATTTAATTCGCAAACATATAACCATGTGTAATATGTGTATTTACTACTACTTACCCTAATTGTCTTTTTTATCTTCTGGCTTTTTGTTCACCAAGAGATTGTCAAGTACATTGCGGTCAAGCTCACTTGTGTCACTGCCTTTTTTCTTTTCAGCGCCTTCTTCTGCCGAACGACTTCCCTGCGCTTTATCAGCTGACAAATGCTCAACCACGTCAAGTTTGATCTTATTGGTTTGATCAGATTCCGAATCACTATTTTCGACAGAAACTGTTTCTGTTTTAAGCAACGAATCAATCACCCCACGTCCACTTAACAGATCTCCATGGTCTGTTGTCCCTAAAAAGTCACTAACAGCACCGCCCATACGCGCACCTGACGTTTGAATATCTTGTTGCTGAGCATCTTCAACGATCTTTAAAAAGTATGCTTCTAAACTTTCTCGCGGTGAAGAAACTTCAGAATCACCACCAATATCATTTTGGATAAGCGTTTTAATCTTTTGAATCGTTTCGGTAGAAAGTGTTTTAGATCGAATTTGTGTATATTCACTTTGCGTAAGCAATTCATCTAAAGTACCAGTCGCTCGCACTTTGCCTCCATACATAACAGAAATGCGCGAACAAACATCTTCGACATCTGCCAACATATGCGAACAAAGTAAAATGGTTTTACCACGACTCGAAAGCTCTTTAATTAAATCTTTGATTTGTCGGGTACCTACAGGATCAAGACCAGAAGTTGGTTCATCTAATATTACCAATTCAGGGTCGTTAATCAACGCTTGTGCCAAACCAATGCGACGCGCCATTCCCTTTGAAAATTCACCGATTGGCCGTCTGGCAACACCACTCAAACCAACCATATCTAATAATGCATCAATACGGTTATTTGCCTCTGAATTTGGTATCGCAAAAAGACGGGCGTAAAATTGTAATGTTTCTCGCGCGTTCAAAAATGGATACAAATAAGATTCTTCTGGTAAAAAACCAATATGTTTATTGATTGCAACATCACCGGGGGGCTTTTGCAAAACAGCAATGCGACCTCTTGTTGGAAACAACAAACCAAGTAACATTTTGATCGTTGTACTTTTACCTGAACCATTTGGACCCAACAGGCCAAACACTTCGCCCTGTTTAATATCTAAGTCAACATTGTCAACTGCTAAAACACGTGACCTTCCCCAAAAATCTCGAAAGTTTTTGCAAAGGCCGACGGTTTGAATAATCGTATTATCTGATTGTTGTACCATTTTTACTATACCATTCTATAGAAATATTAAAATCTACTTCACATGCTCTATCGCAATATCATTACGATATAATATTAACATTATGCCGGAGAGACGTTGACAACTGACATATTAGTAGTACCAACTGACGCTTCATCGGTATCTTCACCACGCATTGCTTCTGAATGTCCTATCTCTTCCCCAAAACGCACCAACCTTGCCGAATTACAAACAATTACCATTGAACTCAGCAAATGCAGTGCCGCAGCTAAAGCTGGCGGAATAAAATTCATTACACTACAAACAACACCTATCACAATAAACAAAACACCTAATACTAAGTTTTGTGTCACCACCGAACGGGTTGTACGAGATAGTTTAATGAGAAAAGGTAAACGCTCTAAATTATTATTCATTAACGCTATTGAGGCAGAATGAATTGCAACATCACTACCAAAAGCCCCCATCGCAATACCAATATTACCTGCAGCCAAAGCTGGCGCATCGTTAACACCATCACCTACAACTGCAACATGATATTTTTCATCTTGTAATTGATGTACCAAATTTAATTTTTCATGCGGCAAACATTCTGCTTTCACTTCAGTGCAACCCATTTCAGCTGCGACACGCTTGGCCACTGCCAATCGATCACCTGTGACCATGACCATACGCTTAACGCCGAGTGCATCTAATGCTTTAACCGCTTCACTTGCTTCACTTCTGGTTTGATCTTCCATACCAATCCAACCAATACATTTATTGTCTTTGGCAATATAGAGCAAACTTATACCTTCAGGTGGTTGCATCTCATCACCGCTAACCGCCGACATATCGACACCTTCACTAGTGAGCCATGTTTCACGCCCGACCATCACTTGGGCACCATCAACATTACCCAAAACACCACGCCCTGGCACTTCCTCAAAATCTTTCGGCTCACTAAGGGTGAGTTGCGCTTGAGAAGCCACGTTGATGACAGCTTTAGCTGTAGGATGCTTACTAAACTGCTCAGCTGAACCAGCCAAAAATAACATATCTGCAGCATCAACCCCGGCAATAGGTGACAACTTAGTGACCCCCAAGTTACCAGTAGTTAATGTACCTGTCTTATCAAAGACAATCGCGTTTATCTTTGCCGCAGATTCCAACTCTTGAACATTTTTAACAAGGACACCAAGTCTAGCGGCACTACTTAATGAAGCAACCATCGCTGTAGGTGTTGCCAATATGAGCGCACATGGACATGAAATTACCAATACAGATAGCGCCGCATGTAAATCATCATTGAGATATATCGCAATCACAGCGATCATTAATATCGTTGGAATATACCAATGAATATATTTGTCGATAATACGCATTAATGGAATGCGTGTCGATTCAGCCTCTTCAATCAGTGTCTTTACCTTACCGAGTGTCGTATCGCTACCTGCCTGCGTCACTTCAATATCAACGGCACCTGTTAAGTTTGTCGTTCCAGCAAAAACCTTGTCACCCTTTTTGACATCTATCGGAAGCGATTCACCAGTAATTGCAGCTTGATTTACCGTCGAATCACCAGAGATGACCACACCATCAACGGGCATGTTGTCACCAGGTCTAACGCGAACAATGTTTCCGGTTTTTACCAGCGCCACTTCAATTTCTTTTTCTGTACCATTGGTCACCAAACAAGCAATGTTTGGGGTATAACGCACCAACGCTTCGATACTTGCACGTGCACCCATCGCTGTTCTCGCTTCGATCAATTCAGCGATTAACATAAAAAATGCAATGGCGCCTGCTTCTGTATATAAACCTGTTGCGAAACAAGCAATAATCGCTAAGGCGACCAATTCATCCATATGAGAATGGCCACCAAACAAATCTTTAAGCGCATGAATGATTACCGGTAAACTGAGCAATGCAGCGCCGATCATTGCCATAATTTCAGCATGTATCGAATGACTATTGAAAAAATAATCTGCGATCAAACTATTAATCAGCAAAGCCCCACCCATTAATGTCCCTAACAATCCAATTGACAAGCTATTGGTTTCAGATTGAATCTCAGAGCTACTTAACCCATCTAATTGATGATGATGTCCATGGCCACTCATTAAGCTATTTCCTTACTGGCAATCTCGCCATAAGTTTTATACCTTTTGCAGGTATTATAATCTTTATTCATATTTTCTCACTTACGACTACAAAGGCATTCGAAAGTGAACCTTTAATTAGGTTGACCCTGTTGTTGTTTTGTTTTCTTTTTCTTCTTTATCTTAGGGTCACGACTCAATAATGCCCTAAATTCAGACTTTTCCCCTGGCGGTGTTGAAACCACAAAGACTTCATCTGCATTACCAATCACATCACGAAGCATTTCTTGAAAAAATTGTTCTTTCACTACAGTCAGTAAGTCACCATATGCAATTTTGTATGCATCAGACCCAACGCTACCTGCTTTAAGCGCATCTTTATCTACTGTTTCATGAATAGATTTCAATGACGAAGCATAAGATTCTGCGGCCAAAACAGTTTGTTTTTGGTATGCCCTTGCATTTGAAACAATTGTCTTTGCTGTTGCTTGCGCATTATCGAGGATAGATTGCGCCTCACTACTTGCTTGCGTTTGATACACTTTTGCATCAGACCTTGCATTGGTTGCCATATCGAACGCAGGTTTAATTTTACGAGGTACAACTTTATCAATTAATGCAACCTTCACTGCAATACCAATTTCAAAAGGTAATTCTTTTAACTTTTTCCTAAATCCTTCTTGCACATATCCTTTAAACAATTCTGGCTTATCCCAAATAATCCAGTCTATATCGCGATGTGCGCTTTCTTCGATAACAGCATTTTGCAATAAGCTTACCAATAATGTATCAACCTTTTGCCACCCTTGCTCTGTCCCATCCCATATATTGCCAACAAACGAAATAGGGTCGATGATATTATAAGTAATCATCCATTTGGTATGGCATAAATTATAATCGAAAGAAGACTCTAAAGCGTCATTGTCATAAGCAATACCATCAGAAGCGGTTAATGTATAACCATCTCTTCGCAAATTAAGGGTTTCGCCAAGGCGGTCTTTTCGGGTACCTGCTTTATCTGCCTCAGATTGATAATACCAAAGGCCGTCAACGGCCAAAGTGCGTTGTTCTTTTTCTGAGGGCACTTTAATCACTTCATCCATTGGTGCTGGAAACGTAAATAAGAGCCCCTTTTCGTGCACGCCTGCATCACTACTTGCAACTATTTTCCCAAAACGTAAAACAATTGCCTTTTCATTTTCTTCAATTTTAGAAAAACAACTAAATATAAAATAAGCAACCAAAGCAAACATAACCAATTTCAAGACACGAAACATCAGTTTAAGTGCATCTGAAAGTGCTTGTGCGCCTTCATCTAAAGGTGCTTCTGGTCCATGGTCATGACTACACCCATGGTGATGATGGTGATGATGATCATGCGCCATTATTTAGTGCCCACCTTATTGTTACTGTCGCGTTCCATTAACATCTCAAACGGTGCCGTTTGGGCATCCAATATGAATGTTGCGCGCTCTTTTAATGTTGTCTTAAGTGTATCCAATTTTGTCAAATGCGCCCAAAGGTCTTTGTTTTCTAGAAAAACACTATAATATTTAGCAGCCTGCGCATCACCTTGACCACGAATTTTGGTCGCTTCACCTTCAGCTTCGGCAATAATTTTGTCGGCTTCAGCTTGCGCGATCCCTCTAATTGCCATTGCCTTACTGGCTCCTTCAGATTGCAAGCGACTTACTTCTTTCATACGATCTTGTCGCATACGATTAAACACCGAAGTTGTTACCGTTTCTGGAATATTAAATTTACGAATACCAACATCAACAATGGTAATACCAAAGCCACCATCTTCAGAAAGCTTTTCTTCAATGCGGGCAAACATGCCATCTGGTCCATTTTCAATTTGTGGAAACTTAAATCGAGCGGCATCCAGCGTTACTAATTCATTTAATTCATACTGCACCATTACATTACAAGCTTCTGCCATAAAATTTTTCAGCTGTCGTTCACCTTCAAAGACGATACTTGACACATCATTGACACCTGTTTTACGAAAACTCTTATAAAACAATTCCGGATCTTCAATAAACCAGTTTACATATGGTTCCAAAATTACATTTTGTTTATCGCGCGTACTCACTTCTGTTGCTTCTTTTACCAACGTACGAATACGTGTGTCAAACTTGATCACTTTATTCCAAGGCATGATATATTTCAAACCAGGGGCATCTTCAACCTTAATAATTTTGCCGAACGACGTCACCAGCGCTGTTTCTTTCCACCGCACAGTAAAAGTCACCCAATAAATAGCCAACACCGAAACAATGAATAATCCGATGACAATTGTACCATAATGTTTTTTCATAATTATTTACCTGTGTTTAAAGCTTCTACATCAAGATTTTCAAACAAATCTGATTGTAATTTATCTTTTAAATCTAACTCATAAATCCAGCTTCCAAATTTCTCTGAATCTACCACATATTTACGTATATTCGGTAACACTTCGTTAAGCGTTTTGTACCTTTCACTCATTAAATAAAGGTCACCACCTAAACGGTGCGCTTTAACTTGATCTTCAAAATGCATTGCATTTGCTTCTGTTTGGGTACGCCTCGTAAATGCCGCAGCATTTGCCTGTGCGACAATAATTGAGGCATTACTTTTTGCACTCGCGATAATCATTTGTTTTTCACCAAGCGCCCTAAGCAAAGCGATTTGCTTTTCTTGTAATGCCGCCACGACCTTTTCATACGATTCTGCAACCTCTATTGGTGGATGCACCGCCTGAATAGTAACAGACAACACATCAATACCAAGTTCATGTTCATCAACTTTCTCACGCATGATCGATCTCAATGCCATTGCAGCCTCGTACCGACCTGCCCCTAATATAGATGGCATATCATGTTGCGCAGCATATTGCATCATCGCACGAGAACAAATCATTCTAAATATTTCTTGCGGGTTTATATAACACCCTTTATCGCTTTTATTGTATCCGTACTTAGCGACATCACCTATGCGGTATTGAACATCTGCTGCAACTGTCAATAAATCGAAATCATTATATTGATGGGCATCATTCTGATCATTACCATTTGCAACGGCAACGATAAACGGCATTTCTTTTGCCCAATGCTCTACCTTCCAAAGCAACGGCGTCGTATCATGTACATTGCCGCGTCGTTGGTAATTAGCAAAAGAATCTTTTTTACTTTCATAACCAATTTCTAACGTCTGTAATCGATCAACTTCAAAAGTACGCACTTTATCGATAGGCCATGGATACTTAAAATGTAGGCCACTCGTCCACGGTGTTGAAACATTTTGCGGGACGCCCCAGTGCTCTCTAACCCCTACATGCCCCGGCTCTATGACAGCAATACAACTCATTAAATACAAAATCGCTGCCTGCGCAACCAACATTGGCAATATCGCCTTTTCCAGGAGACGGTAAAACCATGTATCTGATACTTTGAAACCAAATTGATAATCAACGGCGTGCGCTGCCGTGTTAAATAAACCACCAGACTCACTAAACAACCCGAGTATGCGTGATTCAAAAGCAGCACGATGATACTGACCTTTTAACCTTGGTTTAAATAAATCAAAAACAAGATTGATAAATATCTCTGCGCCAATAATAATTTGCGCCCAAACAATGACATAACAGGTAATCTTTTCAAGATTTTTAAAGTTGTTTTCATCTAAGATTAGTACTACAGCTAAAACGAAACAAGCAAGGGCATTGCTCAACAAATAAGCGCCACCACCTCGCAATGGACGCCATGCATCTACACGACTCATCCCTGTAGAAAATCGAGACAACAAAAAACTCAATAGTGCGAAAACAGTCAACATACAGGCAATACCAATGATGGCACTGCGACCTGCAGAGAGCACAAAAAACTCAATTTGATTCAATCGAGACAACTGATATAAACCCATAAGCACCAAATATGTTGCGGTAATCACGCCACATGCTGGTACCAAATATGTTTCCATCCATGCCACACGACGTTCATTGAGGTAAAGACCGTCGGTCATTTCATTTTCAAATACCGATGCGCTTTTTCCTTCATTGCGTAAACGTTCATAATGTTCCGCATCAATCTTCTCTTCCTGCGCCAATCGCTTTTGGCGAAATTGCAACGCCAAAAGAAGCCATATACCACATCCGCCCAAGATATGCCATGATTCGACATATACAACATTGGATTTAATAATTTGAGCAGTAATAAATGTACCGAGAAAAAATATTACTGTTAGAAATAAAGCGACAAACGCAATACGTTCGGCACGCTTTGGAGAATATATTGTATCTTGATTTTCTTGCACGCTTTTTATCTACCTGTTATAAGTTTTAGAAGCTTACTGTTATTGTTTTTATTAATATTGATATTTTTAAATATTCTTTGTGGTTTACTATTTACGACTAGAACCATTTGCTTGTTCAGTCGTATTATCATTATTATACGTTTTTAGTATCATAAATAACAAAATGAATGATATTTCAAACAAATCGTCATTTTAGGACGAAGTACATGAATGTACTATTAATAAGGAATTTAAAGTGTTTAGAACTCTCATAGCAATTGCCGTTAATACATTCACTCAAGCGATCCGCCAACCTATTTATGGCGTGGTGATCGGGATGACTGTTTTGATTTATATCTTCAGCCCCTCACTATCAATGTTTACCATTGATGATGACAACCTACTATTGCGAGACATCGGACTCTCTACTTTATTGGTTTCAGGGCTCTTTCTAGCTGTATTTACGGCTGCCACGGTAGTTAGTGATGAAATTGAAAACAAAACAGTGCTTACACTTATTAGTAAAACGGTAAGCCGCACTATCTTCATTATTGGTAAATTTGTCGGAATATCAATGGCCGTCATCCTCGCACAGTATTTGCTTACGTTGGTATTACTTACCATGGTGCGACAAGGGGTTATGCAAACAGCGAGTGATGAATCTGATATGGTGGCGTTGAGCTTATCCATTGGCGCTGGGATATTAACGACGCTTTCATGCCTTGGCGGTAGTTATTTTTACCAATGGCGCTTTAGTTCTACATTGGTGACCACTGCGACGTTGTTAATGACAATCGTATGTACATTGCTCTACTTTATTGATAGAAACTGGACATTTAATCCAGATGGTCATAATCTAGAATTGAGCTTGCTCGGACCAGTGTTATTGACGGTTTTTTCTGTATTAATCTTAACAGCGATATCGACGGCCCTTTCTACACGGTTTAATACCGTAGTGACACTAATTGTATCTGGTATTTTCTTTATTTTGGGCGTTGCCCTGCAACTTTGGCTAAGTCCAATCATCGTCAGCGGACCAGAAATCTTAAAATGGGCCTCCTGGGCATCGATGACTATCGTCCCTTCTTTAAATATATTTGTCGTCACCAATGCGGTTTACAATGAAGCGACCATTTCATTATCATATATTGTTAACGTTGGGTTATATACATGTACATATATCGCTGGTACGCTCATGTTCGCCATAGCCCTTTTTCGCTCCCGCGACGTTGGTTAACGTAGCACGGGGGATATCCGACCTGCTGTAAACAGCTATTTAATTTCCCGCACCCCATTGACCGTTGACGTCACCCCCTATTCTTCTATAATTATCGCTTGGTATATTAACGGTTAATTGGCGGTAACCCCCTTATGAACATTATTTTAAACGGTGAAAACAGAGCGATTACTGAAGGCACTACAGTGGCGACACTATTAGGCGAACTAGCGCTTTCCGGCCCAGTCGCCGTTGAGCTCAATCAAGAAATTTGTCCCAAAAAAGCGCACACCGAAACCACCCTTAACCAAAATGATATCGTAGAAGTCGTCACCATCGTTGGTGGTGGTTGATCAACACCCATATGCATTACGCATATTTTGCTACAACTTAAAACCAATTATAAATACAGAAAGCTGCATATGAGTACCGCCTTCGAAAAAAAACTAAAATTAGGAAAATATGAATTTACCAATCGACTCTTTGTGGGCACAGGTAAATACCAAACATATGAAATCATGCAAGAAGCCCTTGAGGCGAGTAAATGCGAAGTTGTGACTGTAGCTGTTCGCAGGGAAAGATTACTCGATAGCCAAGATAGAAATATTCTTGATTTTATCGATAGAGAGAAATATACGCTACTGCCAAATACCGCTGGATGTTTTAATGCCGAAGATGCTATTCGATGTGCAAAACTAGGGCGCGAATTACTTGAAGTTGACTGGGTCAAACTTGAAGTACTTGCAGATACCCAAACATTACTGCCAGAACCTATTGGCACATTGCAAGCGACAGAAGCGCTCGTTAAAGACGGCTTTACTGTTTTGGTATACACCAACGACGATCCTGTTATGGCCAAACGCCTAGAAGAAGTTGGCGCCACCAGTGTGATGCCTGCGGCGGCACCTATTGGTACCGGGCAAGGGGTACTCAACCCCAATAACATCAAAATAATATTAGAACGTGCAAATGTACCGATCATTGTTGATGCTGGTGTCGGCACAGCCAGTGATGTGTCACGCGCCATGGAACTAGGTGCTGAAGGCGTACTCCTTAACACAGGCATTGCCGGCGCAAAAGACCCTGTACTAATGGCCAAGGCAATGCACTACGGACTTGAAGCAGGCCGAGCAGCTTATTTGGCGGGTCGTATCGGTAAAAAACTTTACGCCACAGCATCATCGCCAGTAGAAGGCACTATTGGCAGCCATGGATAGTCCCGAGCAAATTACACCTGAACTTTTTTTGAGTGGCGATGGCCCAATTGCCCATGCATTAGATGGCTACGAATCAAGGCCCCAGCAAATCGAAATGGGGCAACGGGTTGCCGACGCAATGGGCGACGCCAAACACTTGATCATCGAGGCTGGTACAGGTGTCGGTAAAAGTTTTGCTTATCTTACTGCTGCCATACTGCACGCCAAAAAGCATGGCCAAAAGGTCGTTATTTCTACCTATACAATTTCTTTACAAGAACAGCTCATCCGTAAAGACATTCCTTTCCTCAAGGAAGTTAGCGGCATTGACTTTTCTGCCGTACTTGTTAAAGGGCGACAAAATTATCTTTGCCCACGTCGTTTACGCCAGGCGCAAAAGCGGCAAGCGTCGCTATTTGATACCGCCGAGGAATCGCTACAACTTCAAGATCTATTTGACTTTTCGATGGAAACCAAAGACGGCACCTTAAGCGACCTTCCCTTTTCGCCCAATTATGATGTATGGGAAATGGTTTGCAGTGACGAAAGCATTTGTCAAGGACGTGTCTGCAACAGAAACACAGACTGCTTTTACCAAAAGGCAAGGCGGCGTGTTTACAACGCAGATTTAATTATCACCAACCATGCGCTCCTTTTCTCCGACCTGGCTGTACGCCAGCAAGGTGGTTCCATTTTACCTGATTATAAACATGTGATCATTGACGAAGCACATATCATGGAAGATGTCGCTAGTAAACACTTTGGCCTTCGACTCAGCAATTCACAAATACGATTTTTGTTAACGCGGATTTTTAACCCACGTACAAGGAAGGGTGCCCTTGCCCCTCACGTAGACGAAACGTTACTCGATTTATTAGACCAAACACACGTTGCCAGTACCGATTTTTTTGACGAGCTACTCGCCTTTACCGAACAACAAGAAGCGCAAGGCAAAAACGGCCGGGTAGACCGCCCTGATCTTTTTTCTAACTTACTGGTACCGCCACTAAAAAAACTGGCGCAACATCTGTACCAAATATCAGAACGATGTACCGACGAGCAAGACCAATTAGAAATACATCATTACTCTCAACGATGCGATGCCTTTACTTGTGAGCTAGAAATTTTTCAACAACAAATGGTCAACGGCTCTGTCTACTGGATAGAAAATCAAAAGAAACGCAATGGCAACCGTATCACGCTTTGTGCAAGCCCGCTCCACGCAGGGGAATCATTAAAACGGGCGCTATTTGACCCCATGCAATCGGTCATCATGACCAGCGCCACACTCAGCACCGGTAACCATTTAAGTGAACAAACACCACATGGGAACCATGGGTTTGAATTTTTTACCAGCAGATTAGGTTTAGAACAATTTGATTTTCTACAACTCGGTTCTCCCTTTAATTACCAAGAACAAACCAAGGTATACATCGAAACAACATTACCTGAACCGACATTGCAAAAAGAAGCTTACTTACCAGAAGCAGTAAAGGCGATCAAAAAGTATTTACTACAAACTGAGGGGAAGGCATTATTACTCTTTACCAGTTACGGGCAACTGCGACAAATCGCATCTGAAATCAGGTCATTTTGTCGTGAACACGATTTCGACTTACTAGAACAAGGGGGCAACAAAGGGCGGTACATCCTCTTAAATGAGTTTAAAGAAAAGACCAATTCTATCTTGCTAGGCACCGATAGTTTCTGGCAAGGGATCGATGTTTCAGGTGAGAGCTTATCTAATGTCATTATCGTGAAGTTGCCATTTGCAGTACCAGACTCACCCTTGCTACAGGCGCGATTAGAAAAGATACGCCGTGACGGCGGCAACCCGTTCTTTGATTACCAACTGCCACAAGCAACCTTAAAATTCAAACAAGGTTTTGGCCGCCTCATCCGCAAACAAACAGACAACGGCATCGTCGTCATTTTAGACCCACGCATCGTCACCAAACGGTACGGCCAACAGTTCCTCAAAGCAATCCCCAGCTGCCCAATAGAATACGTAAATTAAGGGTTCAACCGCGAATTACGGGGATTCACTACTGTTACTTAATAAATTGAGGGGAATGCGTTGTAATCCCGATATGCATCGGGAAATTACTTTTAAAAACTTTAACCACAGAATGCCTTGCAGGCGGCACTGAAATCGCTCGGCGAGCGTACGGATGAAAACGTTTTTTTACTTAAACCCCATTACGTCTATTCATAAATAAAAGGAGACAACTTTTTCCCGACATAGATCTTAGATTACAAAGCACAACCGTCCCATAGGTAATCATGATTTTTTGATTAAAGTTTACTTTAATATTTAAGATAGGCTAACAATAATCGTGCACCTACACGTTAATGCAATTACAAGATAAAGTTAAGTGCGTGCGTTA
>Ga0255039_10000058_pt1 | contig 33490 bp, 33 predicted proteins | sample BC1_12_1_MG_FD_181713 | JGI IMG/M metagenome (GOLD analysis project Ga0255039, IMG submission 181713) | Seawater microbial communities from Strait of Georgia, British Columbia, Canada - BC1_12_1 | ecosystem: Environmental > Aquatic > Marine > Strait | place: Canada: British Columbia | collected... | reverse complement strand
AAATAACATGGTGCCAAATCCTAATTGTTCTGGAGGTGGCGCTGGTTCTACGGATGTACTATTACCCATTTACATGTTATTGTACTAGAACATTTAAATGAATTATTTAATCTTCTTCTATTGTATACGATGAATGATAATAGTAAATCGAGTATTCGGAGATTTTCTATAGAACAAAAGCGTATGGCGGATAAGTTAAGAAATGCTGAAGTTGGATTGAAAGGTGCGTATAATACATTAGAAGATATAAATAGAGCGTATAGACATCAAGAAAATTCAAAGCAAAGATTAATGGATCAAATCAATAAATTAAAACCAATGCATCAAATTGCCACTATCCATGGAATGAGAACAGTAGGATCTCCGACGGCAGATGCGGACAAAGCTATAATGTTAGAAAGTATGGAACATTACTTAAATTTGCATAATAATGATTCGTTGTTAAGAGAGCTCGGGAAAAAGATACATACATCTGGTAGAAATTTGGACGGGACTATTAGCAATGGTGAAAGAATTATGAGAAACCAGGCACTAAGATTTAAAAATTTAGATACTATCAGACATCAAAAAAGAGTATCAACAAGACATCGAAATAGGAGAAGAAGGGAGAATTTACCTCCTATGGATGAGAGAGATGGAGATGGTTCTAATAGAAGAAAAACAAAACGTAAAAAGCATAAACGTAAAAAGCATAAACGTGAAAAGCATAAACGTAAAAAACGCACAAAAAAACGACAAAAAAGGCGAAGAAAAAGACGTACTAAAAAACATTATTAATGTCTTTTCCTAGTCATTTTTGCAAACTGTACCGCATCACATACAGCCACATATCTTACTTTTTTTTTACGAATTTATTCGGGTTTGTAAAGTACATATAAGTATTGATACTCATATTCAACTGGCGCCAGATCCAATTTGCTTTGAACAACAAATCCGGCATTTTTGGCTTCCTGTAAAATAGTTTTAATTTCTGGCATGTATAATCTATGAATTTGTTTACGTGATTTATTATTGGAATCAGTAAAGGTTTCTTCATAAACAGCTGTATTATTGGGTTTATTTAATCCAAATTGTGCTTTATATTGATAATCGTTAAAATTTATAATTGATGTTGTAGCACTTTCATTTGCATATTTTTTTATTTTAAGACCACTAATGGGATCAACCGAATTGAGAACCGGGTCAAATCTATTACGATCTACTAAATGGATGACTAAATAGCCTCCTGGTTTTAACCATTCATAGCAATTTCTAAAGAAAAGATATTTATCTTGAATGTAGTATAATGTGAAATTCAAGCAGGTGATATGTGTAAAAGTATGAGCTGGATAGATCATAACATTTGTTGCATCTCCTAATGTAAAATCCAAATTAGGATATTTTTGTTCCGCTATAGTTATCATTGCGGGGGAGCTGTCTAGACCAACTGCCTTTAAATTTTTCTCAGTGAATTTTGCTACATGATCACCCGTCCCCGATCCTACATCTAAAATTAGACTCTGCAAGGTCGGTTGTGTGGAATTAATAATTTGACCTACTTCATATTCATTTTTAACTTTATCAAAAACCAATTCATCGTATATTTTGGAATAAAATCCATCATATAATTTTGGACCATCAATCATTTTAAACTTTTCAGTTTGATTAATGAACCCTTCTTTGGTATCAAAAGACGCCTTAGATCCAATAAAGAATATAAGTAAAATAATTAAAACTAATAACAATTTGCACCATCTTGAGGATTTATATATTGTTTTAATCAAACTCTTAGCCATTCTTATATGTATTATTGGAATATTTTTTATATTAAATGTATTTAATGAATGGAAATGAAATTAATGATAAAAGAAGCAAAAAGGAATTCAAAGGAGTTACCTTTTCCAAATTTAAAAAATCAGATGTCAAAAAAGAACTACTAAATAGTTTAAATAATGGAAGAATAGAACCTGCGTGTTATTGGAGTGCCGAATTTATATGCGCCGGTCATTTTTTAGAGCTATGGGATAATATTATACTTTTTGCTACAAAACATATACATTTAGGAAATCCTAAATTATCTTTATATCTACAATTACGCTTTAATAACTTTAAAGATATACTTGTTGGCGGATATATTGACAATGAAATTAAAATGAGGAACAATAAAAAAATAAGAAGTTTATTTGGTGAAATTATAAGTATTTTAGCATTGTCCAATAAAAAACACACCTTATCTAAAGTCAAAATTGATAAAGATGATTTTCAATTGCAAAATATTACTGATAAATTAAAGGCAGACAATATCAACTATGCCAATCGAATATATTTAAAAGATGACCCCAAGGAACTTTTTATAGCGCTTAATGAGTTTGCTTACAATTTAACAAGTCGGCGAAATAAAACAGTAGATGCATGTTATTGGTTAGAGTGGATTATGGAATTTGAGAATGTTTGTAAAAGAGAAAAGAAAATTAAATTAATGGCATCGCCCAGACATATCGCACCCGTTGAAAATAAGATAAAAACTGACATTATATGGATGATATGGGAAATATTTCTATTGGAAGCAGAGAACCGAGGCGGTATAACAAAAAAAATAGTAAGCTCATTGTTAGAAATATTTTCCATTAAATATACATCTGGTACAAAAAGAAAACGACGATTTTTGATGTACAATGTAATTTCGTTATTAACTGAACCGGTAGATTATAATATATCTATTTTTACTGAAGAAAAAAAGATAGATACGATAAAAAACAAAATAGATATTATTTACAAACAGATTAAAAATAATGAGGTTCGACCTGATACAGATTATTTATTCAATAATTCATTTACAGGAGATGAAAGAAACTTGGAAAATACTATCAAGAAATTAGATCAAATGAATAATATGATGTATATTCCGAGGGATAAGTAAATAATTTATATCAATGAATAATAACTTAAAATTTGATATTTATAAAATATATAAATGTCAGAAACACAATCAGCTCAAAAAGAAAGTACAACTGTTAATTTGTTAGACTTGCCGGTAACCAATGAGAACGAGGCTTTAAATGTCATGGTCGGATTTCTAGGTTTGGCTCAAAAAAGAGGTTGCTTCGCCATTAACGAGGCTGCGAAAATCTATGAATGTGTTAAACTTTTTCAAAAGCCTGCTTCGAATACCGGCTCAAATTAGTACATCTCCCATCATATGGAAATAATAATTGATAATTTTTAGCTTTTTGTATGTTATCACATAATATATCATACAATTCCCAATATATAACTCTTGTGCGTCTATAATCTGGTCTACCCAAATCATCATAATAGCAACACGTTGAACAAGGAATCAATCTATCACTTAACATTCCAGATGGCATGATATTATTTTTATTTAAGATTTTTCCCAATGGTAAATTACCATTTAATGCAATAGTTTTATAGACTTTATCTACGGAAAGCGAGGGTCTTTTATAAGATGGTCTACTAGAGCCCCAATCGCTTGCTAGTTCACGCATCTTTACTAATCTGTATTTAACAATCAATGGATTTTCGCGCATTTTAGCTTTAAGTTTTGCAATAAATGTTATCAATTCTTTATTTAGAAATATAGCATCATTTCCACAAAGAGTCCAAATAATTCTACAAACATCCAATGGTAATAATTTCATATATTCTATTTATATATAATATATGAATAATTGTACGATTTCCGTGTATCTCGCTTATGGTATGGCTGCGTATGTAATTGCTTCTATTTATTACATGGTAACAACACGATTTGTTGGTACGCCTTTCAGAGACTCTTTGACTGCAAAACAGATTATTATTAAAAAAAAATCAGCAGGTGTTAGAAGAAATATATTTTATCAAGGAATCGCTGCTGCAATTGTAAGTTTAGCTATATTCAAACCATTTCATAAATGTGGTTAATCAAATTCTTGAGATACCTTTCCTATTATTGAAAATAAAGAGAGACCTTGTCCGATATTAGATACTCAAAGATATTGAAAAATTTGTTTAATCATGATTTGTGTGAGTTACAAACCCTGTCTATAATATAAAAACCAGTACCAAAATTATATTTTAATAATTTATGATGAAGTAAATGAACATTATTATCCAAATAACATTTAGAATTACTATGACTAATACATACACTTATAGTTGTAATAGCACTCCATAAATATAATACATATATATTAAAAATAAATCCATAGTATTGAAACAATAGAATTCCAACTGCGAAAGAACCCAAATTTCCAATCAAATGTTCGAATAAATCAGCATCCAGAGATTTAGATACACATATGTTTCCTTGATGATGAGTTTTATGAAATTTCCACAATAACTTTGTATGCATGGGTCGATGTGAAATATAAAAATAAATATCACCCGTTATAATTAAAACGAGCAATCCCAATATAGATTGAAAATTATTATATTCAATAGTATAATTATAGAAAAACAAATGGCACATAGGTAATGTGCATAATATTTGATTTTTCAAACTATTTTTTACTGAATTACTTAGTATTATCAATGAATCAATATCATATAAAATAACCATGAACCAATAGCAAATAAAATGGATTGTAAATAATATATTAGCTTCCTGCATAATATATTATATTGTATAAATTATTTATATCTTTTGAATAATTTAAATGGACACGGTAAAACGGTTGTGTATATATTCCGGAGTTATTATCTCGATTTCTGACATATAAAATAGTGTATAATAATCTAATAATAATATAATGATAATTGAATTAGTGGTATATTTCATTTATATTTATTTAATTTGGTATTATTTTATAACGTATAAAAAATTAACATTTCAAATACTATTGAAAATGTTTTTGATAATTTATTTAGGTACTCTAGGCATGTTTCCTATATGGAAATGTAAAATATCATTTTTTTATAATTACGGTTATATAGTTGCCTTCTTTTATTCTATTTGGTGCGTTTCTTTATTATATTTTATAAATACGTTTCACAGTAAACTAAGACATAATTCATTATATCTTTTAACTTTATCACTAATTCCACTATTTTATTTTGTTATGATAAAAACAATTCAATCTATTTATAAATGTGATATGTCGCAATTTTCAAAGAGCAATGGTGCCGTCTTTTATTTTTCTGTTATTTTAATAATGTCAATACTTATAATTTTACGAAACACAAATACTTAGTTTGGTGACGAACTTGTTGTGTATAATTTAATAGACCTTATTCGCTATTTGATACTTTTCAAAGGATGGAAAAGTATCAGGAAAAGATATTGAAAAAATTGTTTATAAAACAATGTATATGGTCCCAACTAATATATGAAAAGTAATACCCCGATTTATTTAGCATTTCAAAATAATAAACCACTTGCAATGGAATGGAATCTGTAAGTTTAGAAGACGATGTTAAAATGTTGACATAGATTTATATGAAATGGATCGCGAAAAAAAATATTGATAATAGTATTGTTAATAACCTAATGACAATACCATTAAAAACCAATCAATTCACAAACGGAGGGATAAATGTGAAAAAACTGGAAGAATTTATCATGAATCGGTTTAAAATAGATGAGAACAAATGTGTTATAGTTGTAACCAATGGGTCGGTCGCCCTCCATGCATTAACATCTGGAATAGAATATTACGAAAAAACCCAAATTAACTGGGCGACTCAAGCATTTACTTTCCCACCGTCGGCACAATCCAATTTATCAACTGTAAAAATAATAGATATTGACGAAGATGGTGGTTTAGACCTTGAACAAGTAGATAATACAACAGGTGGTTTAATTGTAACTAATATTTTTGGAAATGTTGTAGACATTGACAAATATGAAAAATTTTGTCGAGAAAATAATAAATTTCTAATTTTCGACAATGCTGCAACAGGATATACAGAGTACAACGGAAAAAATTGTTTAAACTATGGAAATGGTTGCACAATAAGCTTTCATCATACAAAGCCATTTGGTTTTGGTGAGGGAGGGGCTATAATTGTTGATAAAAAATACGAGAAAAGTATTAGATGTTTAAATAACTTTGGCATAGGATTAACAGACAAATATTGGGTTCCCGAGGGAAATAATAATAAGATGTCTGAAATTTCAGCTATCTACGTACTACAGTATTTGAAAAGAAATGTCGATTCTATAATCAATAAACATAATGAGCTCTATCTGTATTTTCAAGAACTGATGCTTAAACATAATATTACGCATTTTAAATTATTTCCATCATTTCACGACGGAATCATTGTACCCTCTTGTTTTTGTATTTTGTTTGATAAATATGACGATAAAATAAGAGAAAGGTTATTAGAAAATAATATTCAAGCAAGAAAATATTATCATCCTTTAAATGATTCAAAAGTAGCGAATGAAATTTTTGATAAAATACTATGCATTCCTTGTAATATAGATATGGATAGGAGTGATATAGATAACATTTTTTATTTATTTTCAAGTAATGTAAAATCATATATAGAATAATCTGACCTGGAAACTCTTATTTTTTTATTCTTAATATCTTCCTCTCTTTTTTTAAAATAGTTGAATTTATCCGTTAAAAACAATTCCCATCCTGTATGGTCTAACCCGGTGTTTATGGTTTGTCCCCATATTATATTATTATGTTCGCAATAACGTTTAATGCAATTATCATTTATACCAACATATGTGTTATTATTTGTCGCAGCAATATATGCAGGAAATTTATGAACATTTTCTAGAAAATCATAAAATATGTCAGTTTTAAAAGTTAAGAATTGCAATCCCGTCTCGCCAGCTAAAAAATTCTTATATGTGCGCGGTGTAGGAATCCATTTATTGATTAAATGTTGCAACTTTTTATATTTTTCTAAATCTTTATGAGTTTTAACAGAACATAAGCCTACTTCGCTATTGTTATCCAGTATACCTATACACTCATCAATTGCATTCTTATCCAATACCATATCACCCTCACAAATTGTAATATAATCATATTTTTTTAATTCTGTTTTCATATAATATTTGGAAAATGCATCAAAAATTCCAATATCAATATTTTCTTGACAAATATAATAATTTATGTTGGGATATTTTTTCTTCAAAGTACATATTTCGTCGCTCCGTTCAGATGGGTTTTCTAAAAAAAAAATATCAAAATCATGCGAAGAAGCATTCAAATATATAGAAGTCAATGTTCTATCCAATAACTCTTTATTGTAGAAAGCGCATATTAGTATAGCTAATTTAGTCATGTGATATTATTATATAATTTTTAATGTAATATATACGAACATGTTAATCTATACGTAGATAAATATCATTCTTCGCATATATTTTTTTCAATAATGGAAAATACACCATTTTCCATGTAAGTCTCATAACTAAATAAGTCATATAATTTATCTTGTATATAATGACTTTTTTCTTTCCTAAAATTAATATTCTTAAGAGATATGATTTTTTTTATTATTGAATTTACATCATTAAAATCTATTATGAAAAAATCATCAATATTAAAGTTGTTATTAATGTTTGAGTTATATGGGTCACTAGTTAATAAAACACATCCCTCTTTACCAGCTTCAACTCCAAGTGGAAACCCATTCGCATATCTTGATAAATTTATATAAATATCTATTTTTTCATAATAAAATTTACTCAATTCTTCTTGTGACATAACATTTAAATGCGTTATATTTTCATGTGAAGGACAATTGCCCACAGAAAAGAATTTAATATTGGCATCCTTTATTTGATCAGCTATATTTATATATATATCAGCGCCTTTTTGGATTGCATTGCCCAACGATGTGAAACATACGTTTAATGTTTCATTAAAATTAGATTTTCTTTTTATAGAGTCCCCTTTATAGAAAAAAGGACAACCATATACCTTATAAATATTATCAGGATTATGTTCATTCAAAGGAGTATATATAAAATCTTGCGTTGTTAACCACTTACTTTTTTTCCAATTTGGATTAACATCCAGTTGTAACTCATTGCTTAAAGTATTACTGATGTGACTACCGTTACATTTTCCCTCTCCTCTGTGAATATTAATTAAACCTTTTCCTATAGGAACTCTACAACCGCCACCAGGATATAAATGAATAAATTGTTTCTCATGGGGGAAAAAATTATTAAATCTATAATTTAATTGCAGATACGGAATAACAAATATACTATAAATAAAATTATATACGCCCATTGGTGGATGAGGACAATTAACTTCTTCCGCTCTAAACTTTTTAAGTCTGAATAAGAAACTATAATACGGAAGAGCATTATTAAAATGTGTCCCATTAAATTCTGTTTCGTTGTACTGATTTAAATAATTATACTGGGGGTCAAATATGAGTATATCATACAATTCAGATAAATGAAATTTATCACACAGTTCTTTGTAATCAGGTCCACCAAACCCCTTTGTAAATTGAACTAAAATATCGGTATCATATTTTTCTATAAATGAATGTATTTCTACCAATCTCCACTGTGCTTTAGCAATGGGGAATAAATTGTCTAGCAGCAAACATCGTAATTTAGCATTAGCATTATCTTTATGATTTTCTATAATTCTACCTGGGTTGCCAACAATTTTACAATTTTCTCTAACATTTTTAATTATTGCACTTCCAGCACCTATTATACATTTATTACCTATTTTTAGGTTTTCTATTATTGTGGAATTTGCGCCTATAAAACACGAACTTCCAACTATTACATTACCGCATAAGGTTGCTTTGGGACATATACTTGTATAATTATCAATAACACATTCGTGGTCTATACAACACCCAGTATTAATTATACAATGTTCGCCTATTTTAACATCGGTTTGTATTATACTGCCTGCACACACAATTGACCCTTTTCCTATTTGAACATTCTCGGATATAATTGCAGAAGGGTGCAATAAGCTACGCCAATTCAAGTCTTGATTTTTTTCAACAATACATTTTCTGGTATAATTATCACCAATTGAAATTATGAAATTTTGAATATTTGAATCTAATTTACTTATCTTGTCTAAAATTTTATAACCATAATATTCCCCTGTTTTTTCATCGTCGTAAATACCCACAATTCTATAGTTTCCTAATAGTTTTATTAAATCTATAACCACTTTACAATGACCGCCTGCGCCTATTAATGCTATTGTTTCCATTATAATAGTTTATTTGGATTTCTTTAACTAAATAAATTATAATTAATTAACAACCGAGAATAATCACAAAATATTCGCCCAATTATTATCACTTAGTTTCCGAACTGATATGACCGGTATATATAAACTTTTGTATTTTCCTAATTTAATATTTTCAGCAATGTCATTTAAAAGTTGTGCGTCTGCGTAATAGAGATTATATTTTGGCTCTGTTATATGTAGTTTTTTAACATTTTCTATTATTTTTTTCCATGTTTCCATAGTGGTTTGACCGACTATATTAATATTATGCGCCGATGCAGCTCTTACGGAATCGCTTACCTTCGGTATATAATTATTATAAAATATATTATTTTCACTCGTTCTTGGAAGTATTCCACCGCACCATTCTGCCTTTGTTACCATAAAGCCCGTTTCTGGGTAAGCGATGAAATTGTTTACCACAGTATTAACATGCGTATCATACCAATAGTCGTCGTCATCTAACATCAGAGCAATATCATAGCCCTCTTCCATGGCTTTTATATATGAATTTTTTGCAGCATGTACACCGCCAACACACCAATAATTCTGTATTCTACCAAGATTTAACTCTCTACAGGAATGTTTATTATTGTGTATATATATATCACCGTTATATGTACTGCATATCTCTTCAAATTCTTTGACTGGTTGATAGTTGTCGCCAGTTATAAATACTTTAAAATTTTTATATTTTTGCTCTTCTAGCATTTTAAACATTTCCATCAATATTTTTTTTGATGACCCATCTTTTCTATAATAACTTTGCACAATCACTGCTACTTTCATATTAGATTTTTCGTTTTCCTCAGTGCTTGACATTATACATTAATATATATATTAATTTTAAATATATATAGAATAAATTGTTTTTGATTAAACAATTGGATATGATGGTTGTGTAGCGATTCCACAGTTATTATCTCGATTTCTTGACATATAAATGTATCCATCGTCGCCCCAAGATTCGCCCCAACTATTTTTAACAATCCAATAGTCGGTACCATTTGTTGTTGTTCCATAACCAACAACAAGTACTCCATGATCTAACATTGTGCTAGAGCAACTAGGATCATAATACACGCCTTTTTTATAAAATTGGAATTGCGGGCTTGATGCATCAATGGCGACTGAAATAGGACCAATTGCAGCAACAGCCTCTTTCAATCCAGTTTCGCCGCCTTTGACATCTTTAAAACCAGAAAAGGTAGCCACGATCTTGCTTTTATTGAATTTACACGGGTCATCTTGGGCAATATATGGATACTCTGTTTCACTTTCAATGCCACCTGTACCAATTACATACTGAAATGCGCCGTCCATTAACCCTCCATTACATCCCTGGTCAGTACCATTGACATCACAATCAACAATTTGTGATTCACTAAGTGGAACTAAATTGCCAGTTTTCAGCGCGTGTTGCCCTTCCATTGACCCAGTGGCCGAAAAGCTCCAACAAGATCCACATTGCTGTTGATTTTTAATAGCTGTCACCACACCTTTTTTTCGCCAATCAACTGACTTGGGCACTCCAAGTAGTGCCTTTTTTTCAGTTGGATATGGAAAATGCTTATTAGCTAGTTGATAATTCAAATCTTTTCTAGTAGCCCATTGAGACCAGTGTTTGTCCGCAAATTCGTTTAATTCTAATTCAAAACCGTGGTCTTCAGAATTATGTTTATTCACAAGATCACGATTTGATAACCAATTATTATAGCTGTGCGTGAGATTATGATTGTCTCCCCATTGTTGAAATTTATTATAGGTGCTTGTCCAAGAATCAAATTCTCGGAGGTCACTGAAAATATTAGGATGAGATGAATGATAACAACGCAAGCTTCCTATGGAAGCGATCATAAAACAAAAACTATAGAGCATATTCATTATGAATATTAATGAATATAATCCTTTATACTTATTTAATAAATAATTACCGTCTTCTATTTTTCCTAGTACCTCCTTTCTTTTTCCTGCGTTTCTTCTTTTTCTTATGAGTTTTCTTTTTCTTATGAGATTGCTTTTTCTTATGAGTTTTCTTTTTCTTATGAGTTTTCTTCCTTTTACCTTTATGTTTTCTGCTAGTGCGCCGTTTTCTATTTCCTTCAGCATCTCTTACCATTTCTTCTAATTCTTCTTCAATATCTCTTTCATCTTGAGAAGTGATTCTCAATCCCGGATCATATCTTTCAAAAATAACATGATCTTGTAATGCTTCTGGATATATTTCTTTGATTGTACCAAGTGGTTCATCTAATTTATCAATTAATTTTGTAAAATGCTTTAAATTTTTTGCGTGAGCGTCTTTCATGGATTTCCTTTGAGAACTTCTCTCATTCCGTTGAGAACTCGACATATTTTGAGGAATGGGTTGACTATCCATTTGGATCATTCTTTGCGAAGTTTGATCAAGTGTTTGTTTTATATTTTGCAAATTTATATTTTGTTCTAAATATTTCTGTGAAATATCTTGTTCCATTGTATATGGCTCATCTACTGGCGATGAAGGAGCTTTTAAAACTGGTCTATTTTTTCTAGTTCCTCTATTAACATTTTTTTGCGCCTCTGCTATCCGTTTTTTGGTTCTTCTATGATCTCTAACTCTTTTTTTCTGATATCTAATAAGATCTTGTTGACGCCTTTTTTCCTGCGTAGATATTTTTTCAATCTCTTGTTCTATTTTTCTTAGTTCATTTTTCACACTATTGGAACTACTCATTATATATTACTTGGAGATTATTTTACTATCTATATCTGTCAATTCTAATGTTTTGATGTTATCTAAACTCTCAACATGTTTCAAAGAAACAATGCTATTAATTCGTTCTCGTTGTTCTTGTTTAAATCGACTATTCTCTTTTTTAACGCAGCTTTTTAATATTTTTAGCATTATTCTACCAATACTATTATTAATTACCTGAAATATTTTGATAATTCCGCCAGTCACGCCTATAATTTCTAAATAACTTTCGACATCCGTTGTCTTATATAACCAATAATCTGAAAGAACTCCGACAAATAAACTATTGGTAATAATTAGTACCCATATTAATATAGTTTGAAATTTCTTTTTAATTTTCGGATCAACGTCATAATTTGGTAATTTTTTTTCGTCTATAAATAAATCTTCATAGAAAAGAGGCTTTGATGCAGTGACATATACCAGAATTGGAAAGTTCCAAAATATTATAAAAAAGGCTGCTGATATAATAAAAGGGAAGTAATAAAATTCTCTAAATTCTTCAAAAAAAGCCAATGAAGATATCCCCACAAAAGGTAAAAAATATCGCTTGCATTTTACTTTACGACATTCGTCCTTGCTGCACTTTATTTTACCAGTTTCATCAATGCAAATACAGCACCATGATAAACACATTTCTTAATTTAAAATTAAAAAATGAGTTTAAATCGTTTAATATTATTCATTACCTTCAACTATCTCGGTAATAAATTAGTATTTGATAACCTTTTGTAAAGTTGAAATAGGTTTCATATTGTTCTGCAAAACGCCATTGTGTATTTTTATTCAGTTTACTTTTCCAATTAAATTTTTCTAATCTACTGTAACTTTCACCATCGAAACCATAGTCAATACCGTTGATAGTAATATAAGCCGAAAAATGAATTTTACTTGTATTTCTTAAAACCGCCGCATCTAATTTATATGAGTATTTCTTTCCTGGTTGAATGTTTTTTCTGCCTAACATGTTTGCACGATCAACAACAAATTCTAATTTTTTTGGTGTTTTAAATTTTCCAGATGGTGTATCTTGTACTTCTACAAATATTACTTTTGGAATAAAATCACCTATTATTGAAGCGTTTGATATTAGTTTATTTAGTTGTTTTCCAGTTGGAGGGTTATCTGATGACATATAGAAATTTAACCATCCGATTGGTCCTTTAGTATATGATATATCGCCTTCGCGCCATCCTATATGACCATCCTTTATATCTATGATTTTTCTGTAAATGGTAGAGTAAAATGTCAAAGGATTGGATGCCTTTTTAGTTTTCACGACTCTACTATTTGGTAGAGCTCTATGAAATTGTCGAATTATATCATTAGTATCCATAAGTTCGGCATATCTTGCTGGATCACCTTCCGATTTACTTCTTAATGAAGCATCTATCATTTTATTCAATAAAAATGCTGGTTTTTTCATTTTGGTAGGTATACTTTTCCCACTACCTGGTACTTTTCCTGTAATACATGTTTGTCTGAACCATCTATTAAATTTACGACCCCCGTCACTTATAAACCACGCCATGAAAAACGAATTCATCCAACAATTTGATTGGTGCTGTGCAGGTGCTATTATTAATCCTGCCGAAGGGCGTTTAGTAGTGTTTAAATTTTTTAACATTATTTCTCTTGCTCTTTTTGTTTTCCATCCAAAACATTTTGTACCCTTTGTGGTTGTGGCAAGGACATCGCCATTAGGACAATCATAAACATTGCCTTTAGGTGTTACACTTTTTAATGTCATTAATTGTTTATTTATACTAGGAGAATATTGATCTTTCTCTTTTTTTTGTTCTCTTCTCAAGTCCTTTGCTAATTTTGGAGTGTTATTTTCAATAACTGAAGTCTCTTTCTTTAAAACCGGTTTCTTTTTAATGGATGTTTTATTTTTGGGGACGCATTTTCCTGTCACAGAATCTTTTTTGGTTCCATTAGGACAACGTTTTCTCTTAACTTTACTAGGTGATTTTTTTTTACTAGGTGATTTTTTAGTTGTTTTTTTTACTGTTTTTCGTTTTGCTTTTGCAGGTTTAGTTTTCTGAGTGTATTTTTTTAATATTTTATCACTGAAAGTATAGCAAAATTTATCTTTTGGATTTTTAATATACCCCCTTTTACATCTTCCCTTATTGGGTCCATATCGGTTAATCCAATCGGTACGGAGACCCTCGTTCCACTTTTGATTTATTTCTTCCACAAATTTACTTTTAAAATATAATGGACCTTTATGTTTTTTCAAAAAGGATAATTTCTTTTTTGTTTTCTTTTTCTTAACAACTTTTGGCTTCTTCTTTTTAACAGTAATTCTTACTTTGGTTTTTTTCCTTTTTACTTTTATCTTTATTGTTTTTCTACATTCGCATCTGGATTTTACTAATTTATCTTTTTTATTGCACTTGGGTGAATAGTATTCGGGCATTATTATATATATATTCTAAATATTTAATATTGCTATTTTGTATATGAACGAAGTAATTACCGGAACACCTAATTCGCTAAGTACAGTTAATTTAAGACCATCTCCATCTATAAAGGCACCATTAGCTTCATCCGGTGACGAATGGAGTACATGGAATATAATTACTGTTATATTAATTGTAGTAGTTTTGGCCTTGCTAGGATTAAATATATTTTCATATTTAGCAAAAGGAACTGATGTAATTGGCGATTTCATTGCTAAATTTTCTTCACACGTTCCCGAAACAGCTGCTAAGGTTATAGATACAAGCGTTGTTGGTACACAAGTCGCCACCGATGTAGCTGCGGGTACTGTAAAAGATGCAGGGGATGTTTTATCTAGGGAATTAAATCTAAAACGTAAGGATCTGTGGGAATCAAGAGATACAGGAATTAAAAAATCTATTGAAAATAGAGATATGCCAGGAATTAATAAATTTCCACAACACGAACCTGATAAATCATACAAAGAAAGCCAAGAAGACAATAATATTCTAGAAAAACACAAACAAGGTTATTGTTATATTGGAACGGATAGAGGATATCGGTCGTGTATAAAAGTAAAACGTAAAGATGATTGTGAATCTAAGAAAATTTTCCCCACCATGGATATTTGTATTAATCCTTCATTGAGACAATAAGTTGATATTATACTTTAATATATTATCAATTAAATATTTATTGCGTTGGCCAAATACTAGATGTTGGCGTTTCTCCTTGATTAAAATACCATTGCAACGATAGATAAGGAGGCGCTGCTATAGATTTATCTACTTTGGTTGAGAGATCGGGACCATCTCTTACTATTTGCATAACCTCTGTTCCACTAAGAGCATAATCATGATACCATAAATCAGATAGATTTCCAGAAAAGCCTCCGTTAAGATTAACAAATACATCACCGTAATTTTGCTTGGGAACACTATCAAATGTATGTCGCACCGCTACATCACCATTAATAAACACATCCATAATATTACCTTTAACTCTAATTGCTATATTTACCCATTTATGCAATGGTAAATCTGTGACCTCTACTTCCTCTAAAATATTTTTGAACGTATTCATTACAACAATCAATGAATTTCTAGTCGGATGTATGTAAAGACCGGGTCCATTATTTGGAAACGCGGTCTGTTGCGAATTAAGCTGTTCTGTACCTTTGTGAAAAATATGTTTGCGCTGACCTGATTTATATACTAAATCATCTACATATACCCATACACTCCAAGTAAATTCCAAACCATCCCTTTGATTAATCGACCGCATTACCGGGATAGAATTGGGATTATTAGGATTTTGAGGTATTACTAATAATTTTTTGGCATCTTTCATCCCTGTTGTAAGGTGAGGATTGGAACTGGGTTCAAATAACCACGTTAGAAGGCTGACACCTGTTCGCAATAGAAGAATGAAGACAAGAATTATCAAAATTAAAAATACCACTTTGGAAACAAGGGTATTAGATCTTAAAAAGTCACTTATTCCGGAAAGAGCTCTTCGCCCAGTTCCTAAAACTTCGCTTCCTGTTTGTTGTGCTTGATTCATAGCTATATATAATAGCAAATAAATTATATATCGAATTTATTCATTACTTTATTATTTTTCAAGAATTCAATTCTGAGCCTATATTTATTAACAAGACCAGTGAACCAATTTGTTCCTCCTGGTCCTTCTCTATAAATAGCATATGCTTCACGAGGATTTATTGCGCGAGAATAATATTGGAAATTTGAAATGTATCCTTCAAATCCTCCACCAGGGCATACTACTAAAGGACTTCCGGAAGACATATATGGTACACCCGGAAGGACGCAAGTTCTTACTAATTTACCGTCTAAGTACATATCCATTGCACGATTATTAAGTGTAACAATAATATTTGCCCACGCTTGAATGGGTACGTTTTCTAAAGTACAGGTATGGTTTACTGCGGTGCCGGAGTCTTTGTTAGCATATGTTCCTAAAGTAATATCCACATTATTCATCATTGCACCTAAACTCAATTCTGGAGCAGGGACATTTCCATCCTGTCCGCGTCCAAATATAATTTTCTTTTCTCCAATTCGGTAATTCCAATTAGAAATATAAATCCAAATAGAGTATGTATAATCTGCTGACGACCCATGTGGGATATTATCACCTGTCAAAATAACTGTTTTTCTTGCATCGTGCATGCTTAACAAATGGCTTTTGGTACTATCGCCGAATATCCACAGGTAAAGTAGGTAAATTACGAGGATGATAACGACACCTATTACAATATTTTTCAAGTTCATGATATAATATAGGCGAAGAAATTATCTAAATAATCGGAGGGTTTTTATATTTTAAATTTTTATATAAACTTGCGATTTTACTTATTGAAAGGGGTTTTGGAAAATAAACAACATTGCATACGCCTCCACTAATTCCATTGTCCGAACCGACAGTAATTTCATCATATGACATTATTGGAACAATATTACCAGTAGATGACACTAAAGCGCCATTTATAAATATATCTAAAGTACCACCATCATAATTTATAATAATGTTATTCCATCTTTGAAGTTTAAAATCTGTTGTCTCATATACAACATTATCTTTATCAAGACCATTGCTCATAATAATCCTTAATGTATTTGTTGATGAATTAAACTGTATTTTGGGTTTATTAGCATAATCTAATATATTTGTGAATTTACTGCTTGATTTTCTTAAACTTGGCGGTTGCTCATGAATAAATGTCCAAGCTGAAATTGAATAATTATAATTAAATGCCCCGACACCTGAGCCTATATCTTCATAATTTCCAATAACTTTTTTTTTATTTAAATAAATGGGCTCTTTCAAAAGTATTTTTGTCTTTAACATATTTTCTTTACTTTTTCTACTGTCTCCTAGATTTTTGGATTCGGTAGTTTGCATTTCGATCTGATTTCTTAAATCTATAATAATTGGTGCATTTATTTGTACATATGTAATCGCCGCCTCGAGTGATAATGATTTTGAAAATAATTTTTCAAAAAATCCTACTCGTTGTTTATTTTTAATTGATTTATATCCTCTAGATTCTAAATATGTTTTCAAATTTTTAGTCATTTTAATATCGTACAGATTTTGTGCCAATACAACATCCCAGTCTACAGATACTCCATCCATAATATTTGCCAATTGATTTTCATTTCTTATGATGGATTTATCTTTTGCTAGACTTTCTTGTTGGATCATTAAGTCATCCGTTTTTGTAACTGAATGTAAGAATATATAATTTTTTATTATTGGTATTAAGAAGTATAATCCAGCGAATATTATTTCCATTATTAAAATAATCCACGCTACATACGGTGTCTCTTTAATCTGATCCCATACATAATTCGTTAAATATAACACTGTACATGGTATGATAAATATAATATGATAAAGTAATTTAAAAATATTGTTACCCATTATTTTTTCCATAAGTGTGGAATTTTTACTAATAGCATTAAAAATGGCAAATATTAATCCAATAACAGTTATAATTTCAATTGCCACTGTCAAGGAAAGTGATAAAAATGAAAATGTTTTAATCAAATATAAAGCTAAACAGGTTAATCCTAAAACAATTGCAATGCTAAGAATAGATTTATATAATGGTAGTGTTTCAGTGAATGTCCAATTTATTCGAGAAGATGTATCTTGAGCAAAACGAAATGGTCTTGCGTCATTATTTTCTTTAATAAATAATGATATAACACCCAGTGCAATAAACGCCCCTCCCAATATTAAAATAATATTAGTATATGTTGACCATTCTTTTAATATTGAATTATCTCTATAAAGAAACGTAAAAAAGAAGGATAGGATAAGATATACTATTAAAATTGTAACGGCAAGTGTTTTAAAGTTTGTTAAGCCTGTCCATATAATCTTTAAAAAATTAATAATATGCAGAAATATGTTTTGAAAAAACTCAAATAATCTATTTGTAAGATCATATCTTAAATTAGATGCCTGTTCATATACATTATTGCCTTCTGTCGCCGGATAAATAAAATCATATAATTTCATAGAACTAGCAATTATTGCAATAATTAATGGAACATATAATGTAATTGCCAATAAATTCTTAATAACTTTATCTTGATAACCCGATTTAGTCATGTTATATTATTATCTTATTAAAAAAATGTAAAATACCATATAATTAAAAAATTTATTAACCAATGGAAATTAATTATTATATCTAAATTTTCATCATTCCATTTCATATTGAATATTCTCATTATTGGATTATATAACCACCTTAAATATTTTTCAGAAAATCCTGATTCCCCCTCTAGTTCACTTAATCCCAATTTCTTTTGAAGAATAGTCAGTGAACATTGGTTTTTAAGCCACCCCCAATGATATACTACTAGCACGGGTACCAATAGCATGTATTTCAAAAATTTCTTTGGTATCTTAAGAAAAAATAGAAGTAATGGAGAGAAAATGATAAATAAATGTACTAATACTATTAGTAAATTTATAATAGTCGCAAATAACATTTAATATTTACTTTTATTTTATTTACAAATTACTTTGCATGGTTTTGGTGGCGTGACATTCGGTACACAGAGCTACTAAATTTGTAACATGGTTAGACCCTCCATATCTTAAATCTACTTTATGATCTACCTGAAATGTTGCTTTAAGCTGTTCTTCACAGTGTTTACATCTCCAATCTTGTTGAGCAGCTACATATTTTTTTTTAGTTTCGCTTACTGATCTTTTAGATGAATTGCCCCCCGAATTTAACATTCTTTTCATCTGCGGTGTAACAGCATTGTTCATAGCAGCCGTATTGCTCAACTGGTCCATATCCCCTTTGACGCTGGCAAAGTCAAAAATAGGTGTTAACATATCTGTTGTATTGCGATCAATTGGCATGTATTTTATAATACTATTGGCATGTTTAAACATGCCCTTTGAACCTTCAGGGTTTTTTTTGATAAACAAATACAATGATAAACCTACAAATGCATATGTAGCCATTTGTATATATTTTTTATTTATATGAAACATTTTTGTATACTTACCATCATAATATGTATTTACTACTAAAAATATGGTAATTGCTATTATAAATAGTCCTATTCTCATTATATTTTAGGCAGATAATTATTTAGATGTCCTCTTGAGTAGATATAAAATAAGAACAATAATAGATAATACCGTTCCTATCATAATATACTGTTTTCTGGATTTATATTTTTCTCTATTTAATACTTCTTTAGGTTTATATGCATCATAGTATTTTTCTAAACTATCAAAGAAGTCACGCTGTTCCCAATCCATTTTAGCGTGTAGCTTATTGATTATAAAATGAACCCATTTCATGAATGATTCGCGCGATCCTAAATAAGGAGTTACTGGATATTTATCCAGCATTTTAACAAAATCATTCCCAATGGGTTTTTGAGGAAGAAATAGCGGTAAATTTTGAATGGTATCGTAATATTTTTTTTTAGTCACATCATTTGGATGTTGTGGATACATAACTGATATGGTTTGTAACATAAATTCAAAATGAGGCATCCATATCTCCGGATCTAGAGGCATTATATATGAAATAGACATAAAAACTACCATGTATAAACATATAATATGAATCGACAGAAATCGCATAATTTTTGTAATAATTGTACAAATCAAGGACATCTATTTAATCAATGCAAAATGCCAATAACTAGTGTTGGCATTGTTAGTTTTATAAAAGAAAAAGACACACTTAAATATCTGATGATATGTAGAAAGGACAGCTTAGGCTATATTGAATTTCTAAGAGGAAAATATCCCTTATATAATAAAGATTATATCCAAACACTAGTCGATGAAATGACTATAAGTGAGAAAGAAAGAATTATATCAAATAGTTTTGATGACTTATGGAAAGGATTATGGGGGGATTTTATTGGAATTCAGTATAGAAGTGAAGAAAAACACGCTAGGGAAAAGTTTATTCAGATAAAGCGCGGTATCCAAATTTATAACGAAGGAAGTTATGATATTATGACTTTAGTAAAAGAAAGTCAAACAAATTGGTTAACTCCTGAATGGGGGTTTCCAAAAGGGAGAAGGAATTATCAAGAAACGGATATTACATGCGCTTATAGAGAATTTAATGAAGAAACTGGGTTTATGAAAGAAGATTTAGATATGATTACTAATATTCAACCTTATGAAGAAATATTTATTGGATCTAATTTTAAGTCTTATAGACATAAATACTATATCGCAGAGTTAATAGCGGAAAATATAACGCCCAATAAATTTCAAAAAAGTGAGGTAAGTGATATGAAATGGTTAACTTTAGATGAATGTTTATCAACTATTCGCCCGTATAATTTAGAAAAAATACAGCTAATAAAAGATATCAATAATGTTTTAGATAGATATAGATTAATCTCATAATATATTAACTATGTCAACAAAAGAAAATGGAAAACCTAAAGTAAGGGTCAAAAAAAAGAAGGGGAAGGTAAAAATTAAAAAGAAAGCAGTTGTTATAAAAAATTGCGACCAGTTGCGAGGTGAATTCAAAGATATTAAGAGCATCGATATGGAAAATCCCGAACATCGGCAATTTCTTAAATGTATGGCTGATGATAACAGAGTGCAATTAGGCGAGGAATCAAAAAGATATGGGTATCTTTACCCTTCTTTAGACGATCCTAATTTTAATGTTAAAATAGCGACGAAAAAAGAGTTTTATGATAATAGGTACGAAGAAAAAACTCGAGAAGAGTTTGATAATATTAAGGAAGTGGCGCAAAAATTATGTGATAATACAGAATTTGAATTAGATCCTCATCAAATGTTTGTTCGAAATTATATGTCGTTTCAAACTCCATACAATGGTTTATTGTTATTTCATGGGTTGGGTACGGGTAAAACCTGCTCGTCAATTTCTGTATGTGAAGAAATGCGCTCGTACTTAAAACAATTGGGAATAACAAAAAGAATTATTATTGTTGCTTCGCCGGCGGTACAGGAGAATTTTAAAATTCAATTGTTTGATGAAAGAAAATTAAAAGAAGTTAATGGATTATGGAATATTAAAGCGTGTACTGGAAATAAATTTATTAAAGAAATTAATCCCATGAATATGAAGGGGCTTTCAAGGAATAGGGTTGTTCGACAGGTGAAAAGAATAATATCTCAGTCTTATCATTTTCAAGGATATATTGAATTTTCTAATTATATTTTTCGGATAATGCAAAAAACAATAGGTAAAGAAGATGGTCCTGATTTAATTAAAAGAAAACAAAGACGATCACTTCAGAAAGAATTTTCCAATAGAATGTTAGTAATCGATGAAGTTCATAATTTGCGCATTACAGGAGAAGGTACAATTAAACCAAGTTCAGAAAATCTTTTAACTCTTGTAACAAATGCCGTTAATCTGAAATTATTGCTATTATCTGCTACACCCATGTTTAATGATTATCAGGAAATTATTTGGCTATTAAATCTATTGAATTTGAATGATAAAAGATATCCTGTAACGGTTAGAGAAGTATTTGATTCAAAAGGAGCGTTTGTTCAAAATGCAGAGGGATTAGAGATTGGGAAGGAATTATTAATTCAAAAAATGATGGGATATATTTCATATGTTAGAGGAAACAATCCATTTACATTTCCATATAGTATATATCCATTGGAAGCAAATAATCCATCTTCATATTTAGGAATGTTGCAAAAAAAAGTTTGGAGTTATCCGGATAAACAACTTAACGGAAAGGCAATAATAGATCCAATACAAATACTAGATTTATCAATTACAACAATAGGTAGTTATCAAAAAAGAGGATATGAATTTGTCTTAGATTCTCTCCGGAGAGAAAAACCAATTCTAAATGATCCAAATAAAGGTCTGCTGTTTACAATTTTAGAGCCTCCACTCCAAGCGCTGAATATGATATATCCTCATTATGAGTTAGATAGTGATGATGTTGATGATGATTTGTATCAATATTTATATGGAAAAAAGGGATTAGATAGAACTATGATGTATGATGAAGCAACCAAGTCAGATTTCAGATATAAAGATATAACAATGCAAAATTTTGGTAGAATTTTTTCTCCTTCTGAAATTGGGAAATATAGTGCAAAAATAGCTGCAATCTGCGATTCTATTAGAAAGTCTAAAGGTATTATTTTTGTATATTCTCAATACATTGATGGCGGTGGCGTACCCTTTGCTTTAGCTTTAGAAGAGATGGGTATTGCAAGGTACGGAGGTAAATCGCTATTTAAAACTGCAACCGCAAAGCCAATCGATGCATTAACATTGAAATCTGAAAATGTTAGGTTTCCTGCAAAATATATTATGATAACAGGTGATAAAAATTTAACTCCGGATGTCAAAACAGAATTAAAAGCAATTACCAGTCCCAATAATATTAATGGTGAAATGATAAAGGTAGTTATAGTATCGCGCGCCGGATCAGAGGGGTTGGATTTTAAAAATATAAGACAAACTCACATTTTAGATCCATGGTATAATTTAAATAGACAAGAACAGATTGTCGGAAGATCTGTTAGAAATTTTTCACATTGCGCGTTACCTTTTGAAGAGAGAAATGTGGAGATTTATCTATACGGAACTAAACTTGATAATAATATAGAAGCTGCGGATATGTATATTTATAGATTAGCGGAGAGAAAGGCTAAAAAAATTGCAGAGGTAGTACGTTTATTGAAAGAAAATGCAGTTGATTGTTTATTAAATAGAAAAGGGCAAAATTTCTCAGAAGAAAATGTTAATAAGATAGTCAGTCAAAATTTATCATCGGGTCCCACTATTCAATATAGATTAGGAGATAAAAGAGGTAGCTTTATGTGTGATTTTATGGATTGTGATTATAAATGCAATACATCGGTTCAAGATATTGAACAAGTGGACACTACTACGTATAATGAAAATTTCATTATAATGAATATGGATAAAATTCTTCAACGTATCCGATTGTTATTCAAAGAATACTACATTTTTGACAGACAGTCATTGGTTGCATTACTTACTCAAATCAAAAGCTATCCATTGGATCAGATTTATACAGCATTGAATTATTTAGTAACAGAAAAGAATGAATATTTAACAGATATGTTGGGAAGATTGGGTCATTTAGTTAATATTGGAAATTATTACATGTTTCAGCCATTAGAACTAGGTTCCAAACCAATAACTCGTTTTGATCGTGTTAATCCAATAGATTATAAACGCCAAAAAATAATTTTTAAACTTCCTGATAATATCCCATCTTATGCCAAAACTGAAAATGAAGGTGATGTTGTTGAAGAGGATAATCAACTAATGGACAAAATACTATCGGTTTACCAACAAATTCAAACTCCCGAATTTATTACTAGCATGGATAAAGAAAATTGGATTAAAGCAGCTGCTTGGGCAGTTGTTAATCTTGAGAGATACAATAATATCGATAAAGCTTTATTATTGAAACTAGCTATGTATCATTTTATTGATACATTAAAATTTGCTGAGAAATTGGAATTATTGAATATAGTTTATACAAAACAAAATAAAACAGCATTGGAAACAATAGCAATGTCTTATTTTCAACAATTTATCATTCAAAGTAATAAATACACCGGAATTGTTTTAGCAGATTTTTCAAAACCTAGTACGCACGAATTATATACAATATTAGCATTTATAGATGGTACATGGGTGTCCAGTAAAGAAGCTGTTGGACCTGGAGGGTTGGCTATAGAAATGTTTAAAAAAATGCAAATCAAAGATATCTCATCTATTAATGATATAATTGGATTTATGACTATTTTTAAGAGACAACAAATTGTCTTTAAAACAAAAGATATTCGATTAAGTGGTAAAGGTAGAACAAATAAGGGACAAAGATGCGATAGAGGAGAAGGTAAGGGAACGATTATATCTAGAATAAATTCTTTACTATCAAGCGGAGTGACGCCTATCAAATATAAAATGAACAAGAGTACAGTTGCGTCTATTTATGGAAATACAAATATCGCACAAAAAATTCGAGTGGAAAGAAGGACCAAGGAGGTAAAAATTAGCTCATTGCAATTATGCGTAGAATCAGAATTAATATTTCGTTACTATGATGACATTAAACAAGATAATAAAAGATGGTTTTTTAACAGCGTTGATGTATTGATAAATAATATTGTTCAATTAGGTAAATAAATTGAATTAATAGTTAAAGATATTATATGTCTACTATATAATGTCTACACAACAAGGAACCGTTCAGCCAAAAAAGCAAATTGGGAAAAAAAGACGAGGCGTAGGTATTTACATGCAAAATATTCTTACTAGAAAAGTAAAACTACCATTTACATCAGTGGGAAGTAATTTAGTGGAAAATATTTCCCAAGATTTATCCAATCGTATTGAGGGAAAGTGCGTTCAAGAAGGATTTATAAAACGTAATTCAATTAGAATTGTTAATTATTCTGCGGGAATTATAACAGGTAAATTTGTTACATTCACTGTTGTATTTGAATGTTTGGTATGTCGTCCAGTTGAAGGTATGAAGTTTAAAACTCTTATTAAGAATATAACAAAAGCAGGGATTAGGTGCGAAACAATGGAAGATCCTTCACCCGTTGTGGTATTTATAGCAAGAGATCATCATTTCAAATCTAAAGAATTTTCACAACTTAAACTTGAAGAGCAGATTACGGTTAAGGTTATGGGTATTAGATATGAATTAAATGATCCTTATATTTCCGTAATTGCAGAATATGTTCATCCAAGAAAACTAAAAGTTAAATCAAAAAAACAAGCAATTAAAATATTAATTAATCCAAAAAAATAATACTTAAATTCTATATTTTATCTATATAAAATGGACGATTTAACATTACTACGTGATAATATTGAAAAATTAGAAAAAATTCATCAGTTGCACGTATTAAAAATTTTTAAAAAATACAATATTGATTATACTGAGAATACAAATGGAATTTTTGTTAACATGACAGTGTTAGATTCGGATGCTGTGAATGATATTAAGTCCTATATTGAATATGTTAGACTACAGCAAAAGCATTTGGATAAAGCGGAAGCAGAAAAGGATGCTTATAAAAAAGAATTTTATAAAGATAATAAAGAGGTTTCGACGTATACTTAGTAATATGAATTCAGATACTACATTCAATCCACAATCTTTACAACATTATATGTTTACAAAAAAGCATATAATGAAATTATATATAGATGGAAGTCTTATTAAGAAAAGAGAAGAGAAAAAGAGTACACCCATTCCTATAAAGAAAAAGGAAAAAAGAGATGAAACTTTTTATATTCCTCATTCTAAAGACAAATTATTTTGGTGTTATTATATTTTAATGAATGGTCTTGATAGTTATCAACTTCTCGATAAAAAAAAATTTATAGAAGAAAAAGAGCAGAAAATCCATTTAGTTGAAAAATTAAGAGCCCAAAAAAATATTCTTAAAAAATATAAATGGAAAAAAAATGCAATTGAAGCGGATTTAGTTTACAGCAATGAAATTTCTATCGATACATTCATGTGCATATGCGCCATTTCAAATATAAATATTGCAATTATTAGAAATCGATGCATGTATACTTTGGAAGATCAAACTGGCGATATTCAAATTATAGAACACCGTGCCAATGGATTTGGTTGTCATTTACTAGATAAAGAAAAAATAGAAAAGAAATATGAACATTTTTCCACTACATTATGGAAAATAGAAAATATTAAAAAACCTCTATCGGCAATATCTTCTTATAAAATTTCTTCTTTGCATGATATTTGTCATAAATTAAATTTACCTATCAAAAATGTAGACGGTAAGAAGTTGAAGAAAAAGGATTTATACGAATCCATAAAGTCAAATATATAAAATTGAATTAAACAGAAAAATATAGGTTTAATATATATAAATGTCTCGCGATAGCCCTACTTCTAATGAATTATTAGCATCATACATTGAGATTTACATGCAATCTGCAAATAAAAGTTCCCAAGAGATAGAAGCTGTATTTGGCAATAGAATAAGCCGTATCGATTTTGAAAATGTTATATCAAAGCTGAAATCTTTGGGATTCAATAATTTTGAGAGCGAAGGATCGTATCACTTAAATATTCAAAATCAGTTTATTGATAAGAGAACTGGTAAAACGACTATAGGTAATATTAGAACTACTATTTCTGGGATTAGCGCTATACAAGAATATTGTAAGACTAATACATTTGATTTAGATAATCCTCCTCGCAATATAACATTTATGCAGAAAGTGTCAAAGATTCATGCAGATCAGCGTCTACCTCCGATCGTCTATAATGATTTTGGTTTTAAAATTAATTACAAAGAAGAAAAAATATTGAAAGCATCCTTTGGAATTGTTCGAGAACTATTGCAATCGTGGAATCAGGAAAAAAAAATATTTCGTCTGATTAAGCGATTTACTTTTAAAAGCGCTCGCTTTCCTTCTATTAAAGTAGATTGTAGTATTGTGCGTTCATCAAAGAGAGTTGGTAAGCGATTGATTCCTGAATATCGAATTGAAAGTTCTAATGTATTTAAAAATCCTGAACAATATGAAATTGAGATAGAAATGGATCATAATTCATCTTCTACGGTGGATCCTGAAGTTAAGGCTAAATTAATAAAACAAATTAGAACAGCAATTAAATATGTATTATCCGGACTTCAACAAACAAACTTTCCTATCGGTTTCGGTGAACAAAATGGAGTTTTAAAAAATTATATGGATATTTTGTACAAAGGATCGCCACCAGATCGACGTATACGAAATCGTGATTTTGTTGGACCTTCATCTATTTCATTAGAACGGCCTAATATAGCGCCATTACAGGACGACTCAGTTGTTCCTAATATTAGAATGCCATATACCGTAACAGAAAAGGCAGATGGAATTAGAAAATTGTTATTCATTAATGAAAAGGGTAAAATATATTTAATAGATGTTAATATGAAAATTCAGTTTACAGGAATTGTAAGTAAAAATAAAAATTTAATCAATACTATTTTAGATGGAGAACACGTTCTTCATGATAAATTTGGCGCATTTATTAATAAATATTTGGCATTTGATGTATACTATATCAAAAAAAAGGATGTGCGAGGAAAACCATTTTATATAAGCGTGGATGGCGATGACGCAGATGCAATGGAAAAAATGACGGGAAGATTAGTTGATTTAAATAAAGTTATAGGAGAATTGCAACTAGCACCATTAATTGGCGCTGAATTACCAATGACAGTTGATGCCAAAACATTTCACATCTCTTCTAATGGTCCAACAATGTTTAAGAACTGTCAAACTATTATTTCTAGAGTAGATGATGATTTATTTGAATATGAAACTGATGGGTTAATATTTACTCCAGCCGATAAAGGAGTTGGGAGCTCCACCGTTGGTGAAGACTTGGATCCAGTAAAAAGAACATGGGACAGATCATTCAAATGGAAGCCACCAGAATATAATACTATAGATTTTCTAGTGACAACTCAGAAAACAGAAACAGGGCAGGATGTTGTAAAAAATATATTTCAAAATGGAGATGATTTGACAGCTTCAAATAGTCTTACAGAGTATAAGACCTTAATTTTACGAGTAGGATTTGATGAAAGAAAACATGGATACATAAATCCGTGTGAAGATGTTATACAGGATCGTCTTCCAAAGAAATCTAATCGTGAAGAAAATAGTCAATACAAGCCTGTGCCATTTTATCCCAGTAACCCATCTCCGGCATATCCAGCATATTTGGCAAATATTGTATTACAAGATCGTGGAACAAATAAAGTAATGCTAACAGAAGATAATATGGGCGTTATTGAGGATGAAACTATAATTGAATGTAAATATGATCCAACAAAGCCAAAATTTTGGCAATGGGTTCCTATTCGGGTTAGATTGGATAAAACCTCTGATTATAGATCTGGTGGAAGAAATTACGGGAATGCTTATCATGTAGCACAAAGTGTGTGGAATTCAATACATAATCCAGTTACATTGGATATGATTACAACAGGTAAGGGAATACCTGATCTGATTGCAGATGATGATGTTTATTATAACAGAAAAGCCCAGGGTACAATTACCAGATCGTTAAGAGACTTTCATAATTTATTTGTAAAGCGTCAATTAATACTTGCAGCTTCAAATAGAGGAGGTACACTAATTGATATGAGTGTTGGCAAAGGCGGGGACTTTCCGAAATGGATTGCGACCAAGTTGTCATTTGTATTTGGACTAGATGTAAGTCGAGATAATATTGAAAATAAAATCAATGGAACGTGTGCCAGATTCTTAAATTATAGAAAACAATTTAGGTCCATGCCATATGCATTGTTTGTACAAGCAAATTCTGCATTGAATATTAGATCTACAGAAGCGTGTGTTACTGATAAAGGAAAGGAAATTACGAGAGCTGTATTTGGAGATGGGCCTAAGGATGCCAAAAAGCTTGGAAAAGGGGTATTTCGTCAATATGGAAAAGGCGAAGAGGGGTTTGATGTAGTTTCAAATCAGTTTTCAATCCACTACTTCTTCAAAGATATTGAAACATTGACGGGATTTCTTCGAAATGTAAGTGAGTGTTGTAAAGTTGGTGGATATTTTATAGGTACTAGCTACGATGGAAGAGCCGTTTTTCGAAAATTAGAAGGTAAAAAAACAGGGGAGAGTATATTTATAAACAATAATGGTGTCAAAATGTGGGATATCAAAAAGCAATATGAGGGCGATGAGTTTCCAAATAATATTTCATCTTTGGGATATCGAGTGGATGTATATCAAGAATCGATTAATAAAACATTTCCAGAATATCTAGTTAACTACGAATACCTAATAAGTATAATAGAAAATTACGGGTTTGTTTTACTTGAAAGAGAAGAAGCGCGTTCCTTGGGATTGCCTGAATCAATTGGTAATTTTGACCAACTCTTTTACGAAATGCAATCGCAGATCAAACATCGAAGAATCAGACCGTCAGATGTTCAATCGGCACCTGACATGACACCGGATGAAAAGAAAATATCTTTCTTGAATAAATACTTTATATTTAAAAAGGTAAGAGATGTAAATGCCGAAGAAGTAAGTAGAGTTTTAACAGGATCTAGCGTAGCGCAAATTGATTTAGAAGAAAAAGAGACGGATGAAGTAGATAAACCATTGATAAAGAAAAAACCCATTGTTAAAAAAAAGAAGGGTAAACTTAAAATTGGCGTTGGGAAAAAACAACAAGTAGAGCAACCGGTAGAAACAGTAGAAGGAGAAGTTGTTGTAGCACCCGCACCTGGAAAACCAAAGCCTGTTATCAAAGTTAAAAGACGAAAGGGTAAAGTTAAAGTTAAAGATAAAAAAGTTGTTATCAAAGGTAAACGCAAAGCTAAGATAAAAAAGAAAGCTGACAAAGACGAAGATTAGATGCTTAAATTGATATAAACAATGGATGATATATCATAATAATAACATGACATATCATCAAGTTCCAAATATAAATCTTTTTATTAGACCAGAACATATAAAGTTAAAATTCAGAAAGCAAGAAGATTATACAAATTATATAAGTTTAACATTGGCTCACTATTTAACTAAGGTTAAAAAACGAATTAATAAATATCCCGAAGAGTGGGATAATATTAAAAGAATTACAAATAGCTATGAGTATATACACACAACTATACCACATTCTAAACATTCAATCAGTAAGATCAAACCTTTATCTAGAGCATTTTTCAAATTAATAGAAATATGTAACACGTTTGATTTATTTAGCGAAGAAAATGGTAATATAAAATCCTTTCATTTAGCAGAGGGTCCTGGCGGATTTATAGAAGCCATTACATATTTGCGATTTAATACCGCAGATAAGTATTATGGTATGACATTATTGGATCAAGATAATGATAATGTCCCTGGTTGGAAAAAAAGTCTTCTTTTTCTGAAAAAAAACAAAAACGTATTTATTGAAAAGGGCATCGACGAAACAGGTGATTTATATTCTCCAAATAATTTCAAATATTCTTATGAGACTTATAAAAATTCAATGGATTTTATAACAGCAGATGGAGGCTTCGATTTTTCAGTTGATTTTAATAAACAAGAATCTATGGCTTTAAGATTAATTTTTACAGAGGTTATTTATGCAATTGCAATGCAAAAGAAGAATGGGAATTTTGTTTTAAAAATGTTTGATACTTTTCTAAAGAGTTCAATAGACATTATATTCTTACTATCTTCATTATATTCTGAAGTTTATATTACAAAACCAGATACAAGCAGAACGGCAAATTCCGAAAGATACATTGTTTGCAAGGGGTTTAAATTAAATGACTCATCGTATTTATTTAATAAATTGCATCATATACTTATTATGCTCAACAATTCACAAATAGATGTTTTAACAATTCAATCTATAATTGATATTCCATTGCCATATAAGTTCAAAATATCCATAGCCGAAATAAATTCTATTTTGGGCAATCAACAAATAGATAATATATTGACAACATTGCGTTTTATTGAAAATAAAGAAAGGAAGGGGGAAAAAATCAATACATTGAGGTCTGCAAACATTCAAAAATGTGTAACATGGTGCATTAAAAATAAAATACCATATCATAAAACTGCAAGTACCGGGAATATATTTATGACTAATAGAAAAATGAAACCAAGCATAAATAAAACCTTATAAAATTGAACTTAAAAATTAATATTGTTTTTAATAGCATAAAGAACAATATGGCATCCTTAATCAAACAACAAGTTTTATCTTATTTCAATCATTTCATTAAACAAAATACTCATCGAGGTCGAGTGGGACAGGATGGGGCTACTTCGGGTACGATAATTATTAATGAAAAACCTGTTGATTACCTAGTAGTATATGATGGTCACGGTAATGGAAAAAACAGAGATGTAACAGTGAATTATCTTCGTGGACTCGATTGGCCATCTCTTTTGGTATCCGGTAACTTTTATTTGACACTGTCTGAAAATTTAAAGAAGCTAGATACTTCCGGAGGCGGTTCAACGCTTTCAGTTTGTTTAATATATGATTCACACTTTGAAACGTTTTGGATCGGGGATTCTACAATACGAATTTATGATGAAAAAGAGGAGATATGGCGTTCAAAAGATCACAATGAAAAAAATCCCGACGAGGTTACTCGAATGAGTGAAATGGGAATAGAAATACTAAAAAAATATAAACGAGGTTCTAATAATGGTCAGACTATTTATACATTAAAAACATTGAGTGGAGATACGTTGGATATGACACAAGGTGCCTTGTTTGACTACGGATCGATAGATACTATAAACATGTCTCACGCTTTAGGACATAATAACTGTACAGGAGACTTCATCTCGCACGCTTCAGTTCCTAGAGAAGAAGGGAAAAAATATAAAGTTATAGCAGGGACAGATGGTCTATGGGAACTTATCCATGACGAAGCTCATAATGAGTTCTTGATAGATAGAAAAAATCAGTCTGAGGCTGTAGTAAATTTCGCTGACACTCTTTGGACCAAAGAATGGAATTATGGAGGGGCTAAAACAACATTTCCGCAGTGGAACATTGATGATGTGGCTGTAGCTACTTGGTCGGATTAAAACTTCTCATTCTTTAAATTAATCCATACCTGTTCGTTCACTGATATTGCCAATAATCCTTTAATTCTTCTATTGATTTCCGGAAAAGGAATGTTAATTTCCATGCGTTCACCTTCACTTATATACTCTTTAAATTTTGCATATAACTTTTTTATAGGATCGTATTTGGTATTTAAATTAAAACTGCTCAATTTTGAAATTATTACTTTTACCTCATTTTGCCGTTCTTCTTTTGTTCGGTAAACAATCTCTTTTTTTTGCCTTTTAGGCTTATCTTTCTTTTTTCCCATATAGTTAAATTACTCGAAAAAATCTTAAGTAATTTAACTAATTAATGATGATGATGATGAGTAATGTCTATTATACTCGCCGGCTCTACCTCGACCTAATCTATTGCGATTTCTTTCTCTCACATTATTTCTAGTAGCTTCTTGGTTTAAAGAAGGTAATCTGGATCTATGATTATTGTATCTATTAGACCCTCTTATATATCCATTTGATCCTCTAACTCTCATATTATTATTAACTATATTATATCTATTTCTTATTTCTCTTCTTTGTTGCGCGACTGCTCTACTAGCTCGACGACCATTAACGTGTCTTCTACACACAGGACAATGTGGTCGTGTTGATAACCATCTGTTAATACAGTTTTCATGAAAATGATGATTGCATCCCAATGTCCTCTTATCATTATCTTCTACAATTTCTAAACAAATAGTACACATTATTACACTTCTTGTCAATTGTGGCAAATGTGGCAATTGCCTTCTCATTGAATGCGTTGGTGATGTTTGAATATTTCTACGTGCAACTATTTCATTTGGTATGTTTGTGGGAGATCCTGTTGGGGATGCAATACTTGGCATATTTAAATGAGCTATATTTGCCCTTCTCGCTAATCGCGCCTGCGCACCCGACATCATTTTAACCATGTCGCGTAGTTTAAATTTATAAGAAGCTTGAAAGGCTCTTTCAAATAGATTACCTTCAGCGGTATTGTCCGTAAGTCTAGTAATAGAAAAATAATAATTACCTTTTGGTAACCATTGACCATTTAAGTCATAAATGTCTTCTGGCGAGCTGATACTTGTTTTTATCGGATAAGACATAAGTATATAACTGTACTAAATTTTAAATGATATTTAATTTAAATATCTTATTGGAAGTATACGTTTGATCAGGTCTATTTTTATATAAAAAATTGATATTATATAATCATTAGTAAGTATATTCTTATTAAAACATGAATTCGATAAAGTATCGAAAATTGTATCTAACACGAAATTGGGGGGAGAATAATTTCATAATGATTAAAGAAAAAATTAACGTACCGCGATGCCTTCCTTGTCCTTATTCTGTAAATTTTCAAACAGTCCATCCGAAAGTTTTATCTGGGGAGGCGTATTGGATTACTCATAATGAATTATGTATTGGATATTGTTCATCCATAGATCCAGATGTATTTCGACCTATATTTTCATATTCACG
>Ga0255039_10000057_pt1 | contig 33502 bp, 34 predicted proteins | sample BC1_12_1_MG_FD_181713 | JGI IMG/M metagenome (GOLD analysis project Ga0255039, IMG submission 181713) | Seawater microbial communities from Strait of Georgia, British Columbia, Canada - BC1_12_1 | ecosystem: Environmental > Aquatic > Marine > Strait | place: Canada: British Columbia | collected... | reverse complement strand
GATGTCTAATCTTTTTGCAGGTATTTTAACCATGGATGCAGCGGGGGGGAGATTATGTTGTCCAAATGCAACCACTACAGGAAAAGTCAACGCGCAATATGTAGCCAATCCTTTGGGAACTAATGGTTTTGATACAACATTAAAAAAAGACATAAAAGAGAATTGTGAAGAGAAGAGAGATATTGGTAAAACCCAGTTTAACAATCGTTTTGCAGAAGGCGCACACTGTTTAGTTGGTGGGAATAAAAGAAGAAGTACTAGAGGTCGAGCGCGTAAAAATAATAAGAGAGTCACCAGAAGACGAAGATAAAATCTATATATATATATAATGGGTTTAGGATGTTCAAAAGATGATGCCGGTGAAATTACATGTTCTGAAGAGAAACTTAATAGTCTTTTCAGACAGTTTGAAGAAAAGGATGCTCAGATGACTAAAGCTCAAGATGCACTTATAGAAGGTCTTGAAAGAGTTGCTCCGGTTAATGAAGATGAAGTTGATTTATTACTTGACGAAGTTAGCGATTATGTAAAGTTAAAACAAAAAAATTATAACGATGAACTTGCTAGCTTGCAAAAACGATTGAATCGGTTGGGCGAAGGTAATAAAAAAACAAAAAGAAAGCGACATAATAAGCGTAAAAGAGTTATTAAATCGCGTAAAAAAAAGAAAAAAAATACTCGAGGGAAAAAAAGGAGGAGAAAAAGCGGAGGGACAAGAAGACGTTAGTCTTTTTTATCTTCTAATAGTTTTTCTAATCTCTCCAATCTTTTATTCAATTCCTCAACGTCTTCGATTGCTCTTATTTCCCGTTGGACTTCGGGGTATTCCATGGAGTACCACCAATAATATACTGCGCGTCCACCGTTATATGTTAGTTTTACAGTATTTACAGCTAAATCAGCTGCTTCATAAAGTATAAAGCCTAAAACCATTTATATATAATATTTTATTTTATATAAATGGCATTTGTAATTACGGATGATCGAGTTGATAAAGTTACTTTTTATAAAAAACCATGTTTTGCGGGCGTTGATACAGTGCGAAGTATATATATAGAACGGGGAAATATGGACAGTTTAAGATACAATATTTTAGAACACATGGATACAAAGATTAAAGAAAGGCGCCCAGATACTCCTTGTAAATTAATTATACCTAGATATGATCCCACTAAAATTTTTAGTGATCAATAGTTTTCATCATCTTATTATAATATTCTTCTGATGCTTCGCAACCCTTAAAATGTCTTTTAGTATTTTTACAAGCAATGGCGGTAGTACCTGATCCTAGAAAAGTATCAAGTACTGTATCTCCCTCGTTGGAATGTTTTCTGATCAACTCTTCAAATAATGGAAGGCTTTTTTGCGTTGCGTGCCATCTACTCTTTCCGCCTGGAAATGGATATTTATAAGTTCCTTTATCATAACTTGAATTGAATGTAGGTTTTCCAACTTTAACAGCTGACATCGCAAATTCTTTGGCATTAGTGAGATAGTTTACCTGACTATTTCGAGGTTGTGGATTGGTTTTTTCCCATTCAATAATTCGTATTTGTTTAAATTTATGTTTTTCCATGATTCTTTTCAAAGTTTCGAATTTATAAATATCAAACCAAAGTATCAATGTACCCCCTTTGCGCAATTTCTGATAATACTGTCCCACGGTTTTATCCAACTCTTCAATGGTAAAGTCCTCGTCCCATTTATCAAATTTAGTTTTAACGCAATACTTCTTACCATAAACAGTACCATATTTCAAATAATTATCCCGACCTTCATTCGTAGTTAATTCATTTTCTGCCTTATATTTTACCCAATCAACAGAACTTTTAACATATTTAACATCGTCTTCTTCATTTTTCTTTACAGCTTCATAATGTTTATTCATTCCACTATCACGCGATATGATATATGGCGGGTCTGTTAAAATAAGATCAATGGAATTTTTATCCAAAGTTGCAAGAAATTCGAATCCATTAGTATTTGCTATATTGCATGAAACTGGTGTTTCTTCTGTAGATGCCATGGTTTGATGTGATACAACTATATTCATATTTGAATATTCAATTTTATGTTTATATATATTACGATCAAATTTGATCAATTAACTGAAAAAAAAGCACTGTATGTGTAAAATAATTTAAAAAGCATTCTTGCGAAAAACTAAAAATGGACATTTTTAAAATGTCCAAAATGACTTCATGTCCTCGAAAATATTTGAAATTTTTTACACTTTTTACATTGTCCTTGAATCTTGTAAGGGGATACTTTCAATTAGTAAAAAATGCCCCCTACATCGTTTTTTTTGCTTAACGAAAAGGGTTTAGGAATTCCTCCTTTTTCTGTTTCATATATATGAAACAAATGAAACAAAAAACGAGTGAAAACGAGGGAGCGAAATTTAGATGTAAAATTTGCGACAAGACTTGTAGGGATAAATATAATTTTAAAAGACATCTTTCCACTACACGGCATAAAATGAAACAAAATGAAACAGAAAACGAGCGAAAAAGAGTGATTAATAAAACACCACTTCATTATGATTGTGAAATATGTTCAAAAACTTTTAAAAGTAGGACTACTTTATGGAGACATAAGAAGAAATGTAAGATGATGAACGAAAATGTTGTTGTAAAAGAAGAAAGCGGTGGCTTGAATGAAAAGATGTTATTTGAGTTTATTCAGAAACAAACGGAGCAACAAAATAAACTCATGGAAAGTGTTGTAAAATTGGCAGAACAACAGGCAAATAATATTACAAATACCAATTGTAATAATACAAATAATATATCGATTAATTTGTTTTTAAATGAAGAATGTAAAAATGCCATGAATTTAACTGATTTTGTAAATAATGTGAAGTTATCTCTTGAAGATATTAAATACACGACAGAACATGGATATGTGAAGGGTATCAGTAATATTCTTGTTAAAAATTTGACTGATATTGATCCAAGAGATCGCCCGATTCATTGTTCTGATACCAAGCGATTGCAATTTTATGTAAAGGATGAAGATTCGTGGGCTAAAGATGAGAATAATACTAAAATCGATCAATCTATAGATAATATTACTAGAAAACAAATAGCTTGTATGAAGGAATGGACCACTGCTAATCCTGATTATCTAGATAATGAAAGAAAGATGGAAGAGTATATGATAATGGTTCGAAGACTCATGGGAGGTAATAACATTGAAGAACAAACAAAAAATAAAAATAGAATTATTCGTCAAGTATCAGAAGAAGTACAGGTTAAAGAAGCTATCAATAATAGTTAAATTGAATCAATATAACTTACTCATTCATATTGATATTTCACGCATAAATGACACCAAAACAAAGATTGAAAATATGTATAATTGGACAGATATTATTATTGATATCAGTAATAATACCTACGGTACTACTTGCGAATAAAGAAAGTACTTACTATCGTTTTGGACCAAATGAAGATTTGATTATTATATCTATAAAAATCAATACATGGACTCGTTACAGCATTCTCTTGGTTTATGTATTATTATTTCGTATATGTAAAGTGTTTATTACTGAACTTGGAATGCCTATTTTAACTTTTAATATTTATAATCCTAATCAAAAAAAAATAAAAGGTTTTACAAGAACTGAATTACAAGTTCTAGCAAATATAATGTTTATGTTAAATGCAATTAGATATGCTTTGACTCTACAATTAGCTATAGTTCAAATAGATATAGCTGTTCTATCAGGTATATTTAGTGAATTAGCAGCGATCCCTACTATTTATATACTATTAAAAGACAAGGAATTTGTAAGTGAAAAGCAAGAGCTTACAGCAGAAGAGGGGGGGATACAAAATAGTGATGGATATGAAAGGATATGAATTAAAGTTAAAAATTAAAGTTAAAATTAAACTTATTATTTATTTTTTCCTTTTGCGTCTTGTTTTTCGTTTACCTCCTCTTTTTTTACATATTTTTTTCGTTCCAGTAGGTACGCAATTACTCGAGCATTTTTCTCGGAATAATATATTGGATTTATAAATACACCCTTGTTCATCATTTGTTCGTTGAGCTTCTTTAACTCTTTCACAATTCGTGTTGCAAAATTCAGACATGGCGTCTTCTACACTCTCATCAAATTTCATACTATTAACACACGATTTGGCTTTTGTTGTCGGAGATAAACAATAAGAAGATTGTGTGTCACATGTATCACTGCAGTCTAAAGATAAAGCTTTTTTTCCTGGACCACCGCTTTTGTAACTAATTGCACGATTTAAATTAGTCATTAAAAGTGCAATTAGTGTTTTTTTCTGCGGTATTTGTAATTGCAATCTTGTAGCGGGATTTTTGTAGCGACCTCCTTTTAATAAAATATATGATCTTTCACTAATAGGCAAAACGTCTAATTTTGGCATTTTTTCTGGATCACAAGACATTGCTACTGTTTCCCCTCTTTTTTCTTCATAAACGCATTTTTTTGTATTGTCAAATAATGCTAAGTAATCAATGCCAATTTTACCATTTTTTCCACAAATTGTTCTAACATCCACTCTTCCAGTACAATTTTCAATTATACCCGCAATAAATTTATATGATTTTTCCATATTATCCAATAATTTATTATCAATAAGCATATCTAAAAATTCTATTTTTTCTCCTCTATTATCAAATCTATATTGAATTCTTTGTTCTAATTGATTTAATTCAACAATAGGAAATCCCAATATGAAAACATAATCAAAACGCTTGCATCCATTGGTAAATATTCCAGCCGCTTTTGTAAGAAATTTGATAGACTCTGGGTTTTTTAATGTTGTTTCGTAATTAATATTCAACCCTAGATAAAAGGCAATGCAAACTTGAAAATATAAATAGGTATCATATGCAATAGGCTCTTTGTCAAAAACTGATTTTGGCGGTATTTCAAACACATCTCCTTGTCGTTTTTCTATATATGTATTAGCTAATCGTATTGCCTCATTTTCTTTTGCTATTCTAGATATTGCACTGTTATTAGTTTTATATTCTTCATATAAGCTAAAAACATTACTAATTTGTTCTTGTGTTATATTATTGCTGGAGACGCCCTCTGGAATTATTTTTTTATATTGTTCAATGAAAATGGGATCAGTCTTGATATTTTCATCGTGTCCCAAATTTTGAAAAGGTAGATTGGAGGCCTTAGGGTTCAATGTTCTAGCAACCACATTTTTAATAGCATTCTCAATTTTAGTTTTTCCAGAACCAGTAGGCCCGGCTGCAATAATTATAAATCTGGTATTTTCTTTATACCTAGGGTCCAAATTTCTTTCCAGAGCATTACCATCTCTGGCTCTTTGAGAAGCATTTGTCCAATTCTTACAAGTTTCATAGTTATTATTACTATAAAATTTATCTTCTGAATGAAGTTCATTTGCGAAATCAAATCGTTCCCATGCTCTTTTATTCTCTTTATTTACCAAACGATCCGTCAGACTTGTTGCACCTGAACCTAAACACATTGGACTTGGATCCCATATACATAATTCTTTTCCTTGTTCTAATGATTTTTTAACATTATCTAATGCCATTTAATATATAATATTAAATGGGATTTAAATATTTATAGGTTTAAACTGACTGTATTTCTAGCAGATCGAGGTTTCCTTTTTGATTTATTAGGTAAATTACCTTTCATATCTTGTAAATCTGATACACTAATTGTACTAGAAGTATCTGAGTTTTTGATATTTACCTTCTTTGTCTTAACTCCCGCCAAAATATCGCTAATATCCGAGGGTCCTTTCATCTCTCGTCTTCCTGATTTTTTTTTAGAAACATTGCTATATTGATCTTCCATATTAACAGAATCGCTAAATTCAGCTCTTCGGCCACCTCCTCGTGCCATATTTAAGTCAGGTCTGTTAGGAGGCTGATTCATATGCATCGAAGGACCCGGCGGAGAACCGCGTGGTGGCATCATATTTTGCATAAAGTTTCCGTATCCTGGGTTTTGTTGGCCCATAGTGTTAACTGCTGCCTGAGTAAATTGTTGCATGAGCTCGGGGTTTTGTCTCATAATGTCATCCATTCCGGGCATGGCGGATTTAAACATGGTATTAGTCATGTGAAGCATACCAGCGCTACCTCCAAGCATAAAAAGTAATTTAAGCTCTGGTGCCATTTTAGCCTTACCGCCATATTTTTCGTGGAGTTCGGCAAAAACATCATCATACTCATCTAGATTCTCAGATACTGCTTCTCCCCAACCATCTAGTTTGATGTCAAATGGATCAAACTTTCCATTTAAAAATTCAATTCCTGAAACAAAAGCCATAAGCATTTTGCCCTGAAATTTAACAGAATTTTTCTTTTGCTGTTCACTCTTGATCATTTCATACTCACCTTTCATTTCGTCTAAACTATCATCCATTGAATATTTTTTACTAATTTGTACACCTTTTTTGTCTAAAGCTTCAAGTTTTCTAATATATACAAATTTTTCTTTCAATGTTTGCTCAGGTGTTAATACTGGCGTTTCAGGAACTTGTTTTACTGGATCTACTGGAATTTCATTAAATTTCTGAAATCCATCCCACGTTTCTTCTTTTTTCACCTCTTTCGCGGTTGAATTTCCTAAACCACTGGAATTTATAGGCATTGGAGGGGTGTTAACAGGTTCAGATATATTAAGTTTAATTGTAGGTTCAATGGGACTCATTGAAAATACTTTGGCTCTTACCTCTTTGGGATTTCTTTTGGGTTCAAAAATATCATCAAGTCCCTTAAGTTCAGACAATTGTATATCTGATTTGGGAGAATTTTGTCTTGAGGCGCGGCCGGCGTTCATTAACATCTCAGCCCCTGGTCCAAAATTAACTGATCTACTAGGAGTAGAAGCTGTATCAAGAGAAGGAAGATTATTCAATCGGATGGTTCCTCCATCATCTTTCGATGTTACAGATAGTTTCGGAGCCATGGTTGGTGAATCAGATATTTTGGAAATTCCTAAGTCGATAATTTCAGAATCATTCATTATGTTTTAATAAGAACTTTTAATTTTAAGTAAGACGCATTTAATAAACTATTTTTATTAAAAATATAGAAATAATTTATTTTAAACAGTGGTTTTTAATGTACCACAATCCTTGTAAAAATGAATCTGCGAGATCATCTTTTTTTTTATGAGTATCGAAATGCGATATCCATGTATGTAAAATATCATTTTCACTTATTAATTTTCTTGTAATTTCAATACTGACCCGTTTTCTTTCTTTATAGGTTGTTTTCTTCTTAATAAATTCCTTTAATTTATTAGCTGGAGAGATTTCTTTAATGTTTTTACAATCAACTTCTATAAAATGTTGGATTATCATTCCCTGTAACATTTTCATTCTTAAAGCAAGAGGTCCAATTTGATTTTCTATTAATAGACAATCTATATTGAATTTTAGCATTAGTTTTTCGAAAAATAATTTGATACGAGTACCATATGTTACAATATCTATAGATCTACTATCAACAGTTTCTATAGTGTTAAAATAATTTTTTGCAAGATCTTCGCATATAGCATCTAAATAGTCTTGTTTTTTAGATTTTTTTGGTAAAATATACTGTTTAACGTTACAAAATTCTTTTAACTCTTTTGCTTTCATTTTTTTTAATTTTTTCATTTTAAGATTTTTTGTAGGTATTTGATATTGTTGCTTTTTTGCATGACATTTACAGTAGTATTTATCATCTTTATGATATTTTGATCCTCGGGTACAGCGTTTACCTTTTGTAACAAACATACACTGCTTTTTAGTTTCGCTATTACACAGATCTTCAACGCCCCAGTCAAGAATATCATAGCTTTTATCATTAACTGCAAATATACAATAAGCAAGATTTTTCATACCTACATCAATACTGATTATGTTCATTATTAGTATAATGAATTATTATTTTTATTACAATACTTAATATCAATTTAAGTATTCTAATTATAATTTTGCTTGCCCATTTTCAACATTTCGCTTTGTGTCATAATAGGAGCACATAACCTACTTTGCAAATCGGCTCTGGATAAGTATAGGTTTTTCAAATCGGATGTTTCATATCCAAAGGGTTGCGTTTTGTCTGCGCAACTTTTGAATAAATATTTATTTGAATTAGGTACGGAATTGAAACTTTCCATACATCCACAACATTGTGCGCAGGATGCTACCGTATTACTTTGCATGACAGAGTTCGCATTATTTATTAACCACTGTCTGTATTGGTAGTTGGATTGAATCCCTACCTTTTTTTTTAAAACATTATTCATTTTGCAAGCGCTATCATAATCAGTATATAGATTACCTTCGCTCATCATCGCGGGAAATCCCGCGTGAATATTATTTGATGCTTTATAACAAGTTCCCCAGCTCATAATATATTACTATTAGAAATAAATTTATTGAGAACTGCTTAATAACTCAACCAATGCTTTTTTTTTGAGACCCTTTGCCTCCAATCCTTTTTCTTTTGCGAGTTCTTTTAGTTTTTTAGCAGTTAACTTGGAGTAGTCTGTCGAATCTCCTCCAGAAATGGTTTTAATTGTTTCATCGTTGACATCTTCATCATCGGGATTTTCATCTTCATCGCTCAAATTAATTTGATCTAAATCATCGTCATTGATTTCGGTAATTTCAAGTGCATTTAAAGAAGAATCGCCATCAACTTTGGTAATATCAACCTGTTCAAAAACCTTGTTAATAATATCTTGTTTATTTTCATCGATAGAATGTTCAGTTAAGCTTTGCATATCATCTAGTTTAACCTCTGAGGATGCAGTGGTTTCGGCACCATCCAAAGATAATGAAATTGTTTTGACGGTATCTTCTAAATTTTCATCGCCCTCATCCTCATTAATTTTAAGTTTATCTTCGTTATCACTGACTTCTGCACTATCGTCGCTATCATAATCGCTATCATCGTCAGAATCACCATCATCGTCAGAGATATTAATTAATTCATTTCCTTGCATTTCGTGTTGTTCTTGTTGAAATTGTCCTTGTTGTTCTCCCATAGACATACCTCCTTGTATTGTAGATGGTTGGTATTGTTGACGTAGCTTATTGTTATTTTCGTGTTCTTGTATCAAACTAAACATTAGATCAACTTTTTGTTCTGTTCTTTGAATACGGTTTCTAAAGTAAAAAAAGGTTGCACCTACTGTAATACATGTGACCAAAACACTGATAATTAAAGTCTGTAGTGACATATTATAGTTCTAAAATATTATTAAAACTATAATCAAACGAACATTAGAAATTATCCATTGCTTTATTTGTTTCATCAATTATATTTTGCGGATAGCCAAGTTGCTTAAGTACAGTGATTCCTCCTTTAATTTCGGATATTCCATTTTGTAATTTATAATGATATATTGGAACTTCATTTTCAATATTTGTTTTCATATTAACATTTGAAATTTGCCCATTATCATCTAATTGTTTGCATAGTGAAATAAAATGCGTGGTTAATAAAAATTTAATTTTGTCGGATTTTGAAATGTGTGCTAAATATGATTTCGCACTACTAATGGCCTCATACGGATTTGTTCCTGAAAAAAGTTCGTCAAATATACAAAAGTGTTTTTTATCTTCATTATCTTTTATTTTTGTTAATATTTCCAGACATCTTCTTGCTTCAGCTTGAAACAAACTGTCTCTTGATGATGTGTCAGGTATATTAAGATAACAATGAATATGATCGAAAGGGGTCATTTTACCTTTTTCGAAGAATCCTAAACCAAATTGTTGAGACAGTAAAATATTGGTAATTGTTGTTTTTAATAAACTAGTTTTCCCCGATGCATTAGGACCGGTTATAAGTTTATTTGTTTTAAGATCAATATCATTTGGTATATTTTTGGATTTTGTATCTTGTTGTTGCATCACTGGGTATTGAGCATTCTTAAATTTTAATATAGCCTTCTTTTTATTCAAGAATTTCATTTTATGAATCGTCTTATTCTGTATTTTATTGGTAATCTCTCCAATATTGTCTAAATACCCATGAAATCCAAATGAGAAAAGGATTGTATCCTGAATATCTTCATCGTTATATAATTTATAATACTCTTTCATTGTATAGCCAATATAGGGTATCTTTTGTGGATTGAAACTAGCTATAGGTACCTTACTTAATGAGAGATATAATTCATTAATGCTTTCTAATTTTTTCTGTAAATAATTTCGATATGGCTCGTATGTTTTAAGTTTGTGTATTTTGTTGATATGCGTACCAACCTGTTCTCTAGTATGTTCTAGAAAGTTTTTGATATTTTTGATATCATTATTGATTGTGGTTGTATTTTTATAAAATTGGTAGCATGAAATGGCATTTTGATAGATATTATAAAGATACATCCCCAACATTACCATTAAATACATTTTTTGACCCGTGGGTATTGTGCTCCAATCTGTTAATAATTTACCAAAACTATGTCGCTTCAAAGATGCTACTAATAAAATGATGTAATTTTGAAAGGTTACTGAAAGACCTTTTAATTTCATAATTAAAAATGGAACAACTAATAGGAGAAGAGGTGCTAATAAATTCAATAAAGGAGATAGTATACTGTAAATGGAAATAATTGTAAGGAATACGATAGATGTATTAAGAAATTGCAATGGTTCCCAACTAATGTATTGATAATTATCAATAAAGGCCGAATCTTCCTTAATACCTTTATAACTTTTCCATGCATTGGCTATTATATTTAGTTTTTTACCATCTATGGGTTTATTATTTGATAACATTTTTTGCGTGTCTTTTAGAAAAGCAATGTCTGTTGTATACTTTTTACTCCATTTTTCCAAAGTAAGAAAGCCAAATGGTGTTTTAGGTTTTAATAAATGTTCATATAATGTAACATTTGATACATCTTTGTGAGTTTCAACAAGTTCTAAATCTTCAAATAAATTTTGGGGAGTATCATAAGTATTTGAACAAAAATCAATCGGCAAAGAAAAAGATTTATTAAGGTGATCTTCTAACATTAGAGTTTAATAATATTATAAGATAATGTAGATTACGAATTTAAACGTTGCTGATATGTGCGGTCCAGTCCGATGGCATTTCGCTGATTACAGTACTATAGTACTCTTCGAAGTGCTTCAACCTTGCACCGTCATGTTTTGTAACAAAGTTAATAGCAACTCCTTTTCTGCCCCATCGACCCGAACGTCCAATTCTATGAAGATAAGTATGTTCGCTTTTTGGAACATCAAAGTTAATTACAATACTAACCTGTTGCACATCAATTCCTCGGGCATATAGATCAGATGTAACTAGAACACGATGTTGTCCGGCTCTAAATTGTTTATTAGTTTCTTTTCGATCCAATTCATCCATCTTACCGTGAATTTTTGCTACAGGGTACTCATCTGCGACCATTGCTTCGTGTAGATCATCCACTCTCCTTGTGCTATTGCAATAAATGATAGCTTGAGAGACACTAAGACCTGCGAACAAATCCTTCAGAACCATATATTTTTGCTCATCGCCATCAAGACGAACAAAGTATTGTGCGATACCTTGTAGGGTAAGAGCATCTGCCTTGACAAGAATTTTAATTGGTTTATCCATAAATTTAGCAGCCATCTCTTCACATTCAGGTGGCATTGTAGCTGAAAATAGCCCGATTTGTATAGTAGATGGCATATATTGAAAGATCTTGTAAATCTGATCTTTGAACCCTTGTGACAGCATCTCATCTGCTTCATCAAGTACAATAATCTTCATTTTTTCTGTTTTAAGATATTTTCTACGAATCATATCGTGAACTCTTCCAGGAGTTCCAACTATAATATGAGGTGGATTATTATCTAGCTTTTCTCGATCCCCATCTACGGATGTTCCTCCTACAAGTAGTTGTACTACTATATTATCAAACCTGCCCAGGGCAGTAATAACGTCACGAATTTGACCAGCTAATTCGTGAGTTGGGGCAAGGATAAGTCCTTGAGTCACTCGCTCTTCTGGTTCAACAATATTAAGTACTCCAACCGAGAAACATCCTGTTTTCCCAGTACCGGACTGAGCTTGTGCTATAATATCGCGTCGTTTCCCATCCTTTCCTGATTGAATCATTGGTACAATTCCTTTTTTTTGAATCGGACTTGGTTGTTCAAATCCATTCGCAAATATACCTCTGAGAATTTTATCTCTGATAAGAGGTGTATCGTCCCAGTTTTGTATTTCAGCGGGACCTGATGTAATAGAGCTTTTGGTTTCGTTTGTGTTGGTTTCCATGTGTATATACTAAGATGATGATTTGTTTAAGTGGATACTATAAACTAATATCTGAATCAATTTTTTATACATTATGATGAAGGTAATAATCTGAAAAATTGATATAAACAGTTCTTGTGTATTCAAAGTAAATAATGACATCTATATTAGCCGATCATCAATACACACTTGAAGATTTTAATAAAATTAGTCACGGTTTAAACATCGAAGATAATATCCTATCTTCAGAAGTGATTCAATCTATTAATAGATTGGCTACACTGGTGGGGGCGCCGAGTTATCAACGAACGCCTATATTTAAAAATAAGAATAATAATAATAATAATAATAATAATCATAGGCGAGAAAGGCGACGACAAAAGGTAGTAATAACAGCGGATGATTGGAAAGAAATGCGAAATTTTAAAACAACTACCACTATAGGAACAAAAAGCAATGATGGAATTGAGAAACAGTTGGATGATCTAAGAACCTTATTTAATAAAATGACTTCTAAAAATTATGATGATAAACAAGAACAAATCAAAACACTTCTACAAGAAATTATTGAAACAAATCCACCGGAATCTGATTTGATGAAAATCGGCAAGTCAATATTTGATATTGGAAGTATGAATAAGTTTTGGTCAGAATTATATGCTAAATCGTACAGGGGATTAATTGAGGTGTTTCCTCTTATGAATTCAATCTGTCAGAAAAATGTAGATTCTTTTCTAGATTTATTTAATAATATTCGACATATTGACGCAGAAGAAGATTATGATGAATTTTGTGCAGTTAATAAAGAAAATAATAAAAGAAGGGCTTTGAGTAGCTTCTTTGTTAATCTTATGAAGCAGACGGTAATTTCAACTGACAAAGTAATAAATTTGATTGATATTCTAATGAATAAATTTCACGATTATATTAACAAAGAAAACAAAAAGAACGAGGTTGATGAAATTGTCGAAAATCTTGTTGTAATGATTAGCGAAGGTTTCAAATTTATAGAAGTAAATAATAAAGAAAAGTCGATCGAAATTAAACACTTTGTATCAGGCGCAGCTTCAATGAAATCAAGTACTTACCCCAGTCTTAGTAGTAAAACAGTATTTAAATTCATGGATTTGGATGACGAGTATTGAATATAATTATATTGAATGATATAAAAATATAACTATATTTATATAATATGTCAGAAACTGAAGAAAATATACATTTTTTTCTCCAAGAAGAATGTAAAGGAGAAAAAAATGATAATTTAGTAACATACGAAGATTTAGTAAAAGAGGTTGATTTGATGGAAATGACTTCATCTGTTGCTATGGATGATTATATTGCATTAGAAATAGATTATCAAACGAATTATATCAAAAAAGAATTGGAAAGAATAGCAGATTATTATGGAATTAGTAAAAGAAAGAAGAGAAAAGATCAATTGGTAGAAGAAATTGTTATTTTTGAAAAGGATCCTGAAAACATTGAGCTTGTTTATAGACGTAAAAGACTATGGTCTTGTATAGAAGAAATAAGAGGTGATAAATACTTAAGTAAATTTTTAATATTAGATTAAAATATATGGTAAAGTCATTAATAGACGATAGTATAACGTATATAGGAACAAATGCGGTAGATGAAAATGATTTTGGCTATGATGCTGTTCAGTTTGATATTGAATTATTCCCAAACATGATGGCAAGCGTAGCTTTAGGGAATGTCAGATATACATATGCGGATAAAGGTGTTTTATATATACCGGTTTACCTTGTTAAAGATGACGTTGTTGTTGAACAAATAGGAGTTTATGAATTTTTAGCCTCGCAATATACGCAATTATTAGATGAAGATGATGATTTTGATGTAACATTATTGTCAAATCCTTTACCGTTATTTTATTCATTTTTTACAGAGCAACATCTTCAAAAACTTTTCGGTGCAAAACAGTTAAAGGGGGATGATGAAGAAGACGATGATGAAGAAGACGGTGATGAAGAAGACGATAAAGGCGAGGACAAAACAAAAGAACCTGCAGTTGTAGGTTTTGAAGAAGAGGAACTGGAAACTGATACGTGGAGCAGTCCAAATAAACCAACAATTCTGAGTGAAATTTTAAAAGAAAAAGATGATGATGAAAAAAATGACTTAACTGCACATAAGGCTTCAATGGAATCTGCGATGAAGGAAAGGGGTGAATATAAACTTAAAAAACGAGATGAGTGGATAAAAAAATTTATGAAGAGTAGTAAGTATAAAATGTTAGATAATGAAGCGGGCGGCGATTGTTTGTTTGCGACTATACGAGATGCATATAAGGGGAACAAAGCAATAACAGTAAAACAAATGAGAGAAATTGTAGCGAAAAATGCTACACAAAAAGTTTTTAATGATTTTAAAGAACAATACGATATGTATAATGGCGAAATGACAGGAACTAGACAAAAGATGTTACAGATCAAGAATGATCTTGATGCTTTAAAGGTTCAGTTTTCTACAGCAACTAATAGAGACGACAAAAAAAAACTTGCATTAGAAGCAAATAAAGCGATCGAAGAATTTAGAAGGGCAAAAAGAGAATATACTTATGCTCGAGAGAACATGCAAGACTATCTTTGGTTACAAGGTGTTAATACTCTTGATAAATTTCGAGCAAAGGTACAAACATGCAAATTTTGGGCGGAAACATGGGCAATTAATGTATTGGAGCGAGCATTAAATATTAAGTTAATAATTCTCTCCGAATATAATTTTAATCATGGCGATTTGGGAAATGTTTTACAATGTGGCAACATGGTAGATGATGATTTAGTAACCGCGGGTCAATTCAAACCCAAATACTATGTTATATTATCGTATACGGGTAATCACTACAAACTAATCTTATATAAAAATCAACGTATTTTTACATTCAATACATTACCTTATGCAATGAAAGATTTAATTGTTACAAAATGCATGGAAAGGGACGATGGTATATATAATCTCATACCCAAGTTTAGAGCATTAAAAGCAAGTATAAGAGGCGAAAGTGCGCCAGCTGAGTCAAAAAATAACAATGATAATCCTGTTTTACTAGAGCAACCGAAAACAGATTCTGGTGCGGAAGATATTGGAATACCTGAAGAGGATAAATTCGATGAAGGTTTGGAAAACATGAAAGGTGTAAAATTTAACGAAGATATTGTCTTCCAATTTTATTCAAAATCACGCGATTTAAAGCCTGGTAAAGGAGCTGGAGAGAAAATAGATAAAAAAGAGGTGATGAAGTTTGCAGAATTGGCAGGTATTAAAAATTGGAGAAAGACCCTTTCTAATTTCTTTGAAGGCGAATTCACTTTAGATGGAAAACGGTGGAAAAGCGTGGAACATTTTTACCATGCTTCAAAATTTAAAAAAAATAATCCAGATTTTTATGCTACTTTTTCTTTAGATTCAGATACAGAATTATCTAAAAGCCCTGCTATGGCAAAAGGCGCTGGTGGAAAAACGGGAAAATTTAAGGGAAAACAAATAAGATCTAAAAAAATAAAATTGGATGAAGATTTCTTTTCAAGTAAAGAAAATGAACGCGCGATGTATCGTGGTCAGATGGCCAAATATAAACAAGTAGATGAAGCTAAAAGAGTTTTAATGGCAACAAAAGATGCTAAGCTACAACATTTTGTTAGAGGTCAGTCGCCTATTGTTTTTTATGATTCAATGACGATAAGAGAAGTATTGGGGAAGTTATAATTATCAATAATGTAATAATAAATATTATTGATAACTATTTATAAATATTATCCTGTTTATATATATTATTCAATGAAGTTCTCACAAGACTCGGAAAATATTATGGAATCGATGATGGACCATTTCGAAAAATTTATTAAAAAGAAAAATTCTACACAACAAAGAGAGTTTGATAGGATTATGAAAAAATTTTATACAGAAATTAAATCAGCCGATAAATTTGTAGACAAAGAATGGAAATCAAATAAGATTAAAATTTCAGTTAAAGAAGTTCGAGATTTTAAATCAATAAACCAAAGTACACTATTAAGTAGTACATATATACCAGAAAAGGTAAAATCTTATATCAAAAATAATATTAAGGGAACTATAAGTTATAAATGCAGTGTCGGTGGTCGTAATATAAGTATTAGTTTTTATCTGATGAATAATGGCGAGTTTAATCAATTGGCAAAATTTGATAAATTGGCATTTAAAATGATTACTTGGTTAAAATTTATTAGCGTTTATACAAGATCAAGATGTAGTAAAACGTTGAAAATTTTTTGTTATATGACACCTTTAAAAAAGGTCTTGCCAACGAGTCCATTTACGGTATTAGCATCAAATCATGCGAACACGGCAGTTACTACTGTATGTACCGCAGATGGAGAAATTTGCATGTTCAGAAAAGAGGAAATTTTCAAAGTTTTTATACATGAAACATTTCATTCATTAGGATTGGATTTTTCATCAATGTCAACAACTTTATTAAATCAAAAAATAAAAACACTTTTCCCTATAACAAGCGATTTTAATTTGTATGAAGGGTATACTGAGTTTTGGGCAACTGTAATGAATTGTGTCTTTACAGCTTATTATATGTCTAATGCGAAATTAAAAGAGTTTTATTTATATGCAGAGTATTGTTTAGTATTTGAACAGTTTTTTTCATTATTTCAGTGTGTAAAAGTATTAGATTTTATGGGATTACATTATAAAAATTTACATGATAAAAATAATTTAAGCGACAGAGCTCGAAAATATTTATACAAAGAAAAAACGAATATTTTTGCTTATTATATTATCAAAGCTATATTATTATATAACATGATACCGTTTATTAAGTGGTGTAAAACAAATAACGATAATACGTTAGCGTTTTATAGATCAAAAGATAATCAAATGCATTTTTACCGATTTATAAAAACTCATTATAATTCGCCCAAATTTATTGAAGAAATAAATTCGATGCAAAGTATATTAAAACAATACAAATCAAGAGTCGCGGAGAAAAGTAATCAAGTGGTAGCCAAAACTATGAGAATGACTGTTGTTGAGTTTATGTAAAAAATTGATTTGAAAAATGACATTTAAACTAGTGTCAAACGCTAAAACGCAAACACAATAAATACTACATTTTATAATGGGCATTCATCTTCTGACAACATTTCTTCGCAATCTCCGTGAGAACGGCTCTTATAAAACTCATCTTCGCAATCTAACAGGAAAGAGAATCGTAGTGGATGCAAGTATATACTTATATAGATTTAAGGCAATGGATGCTCTTATAGAAAATATTTATATGCTTTGTACATTATTTCGCGTGAATAATATTTCAGCTTTATTTGTTTTCGATGGAAAATCCATGAAAAACAAATCCGATACTATTTTGAAACGCAAAGAGCAACGAGATCAAGCAAAACGCGAATACTTCAGTATCATGAAAAATGTGGAGTCACTGCCTCCCGACGAAAGAGAAAAAAAGGAGGAGGAGATGGCGCTTTTGAGGCGAAAATTCGTCAAACTCACATATCAAGATGTAGATGAGGTTAAAGCCTTATTAGATGCATATGGTATTAAATATATCACAGCGACAAATGAAGCAGATGAAGTGTGTTCTGCGCTAGTGATTAAAGGTGCCGCATACGCTTGTTTGAGCGAAGACACTGATTTGTTTGCATACGGATGTCCTAGAGTATTGCGATATGTCAGTCTTTTGAACCACACAGTGGTTGTTTACCCATTGGGAAAAATGCTTGAATCTGTTGGAATGACGTTTTCAGAATTTCAACAATTATGTATTCTTTCCGGAACAGATTATAACGACAGTCATAGAAATATATTCTCCTTTTATAAAATTTTCACCCGATACAAAATGAGACCGTGCGATGATGAATTTCTCGAATGGTTACAAATGAATAACAAAATTACTCTGAGAAAATATCACCAGGTTAAAGACGTCTTTGATATATATAATAAAAATCCTTCAGAGATTCTTAATAAAATACGATATTGTTTAATTAAGAATAGAAAGGTGGATAAACCATCTCTTAAAAACATACTTTCAAACAACGGATTTATTTTCGTAAGGTAAGTATTTGAATATCAGTATAAAAATAATTAAATTTTTTATTAAATTTTAATTATTCAGAAAATAAATTACTCAGATGCGACAACCTTTTTGACGTTCTTTGCGAAATGAGGACTCATGTAACGCTGAAGATTGAAATAGGTAAGCTCGTCATCTTTCTTGAGCTTGAGAAGTTTGCGCAACTTAGTATCCGCAAGGATAATACGACCGTTGTCCTTATCCTGAAGCTTATTTGCGCGAATGTACTTGTTAATCTCACGAGTAACCTCAGTGCGAGCCATCTCAGTTCCCTTTGGCTTTCCCAAAAAGTTGGCAAGCTCAAGACTGATCTTGGTTGGCTTCACGAATCCACTAGGAGCACGATTTCCAGTGCGCTTCTGACGCTTTTTACTTGCTTTGTGAGCATTCTTAAGTTCACGATCTGCGCGCTTCTGAAGAGCACGGACCTGTCCTGTAACACTGGTAAGCTGACTGCGAAGTGCCTGCAACTGACCAAGCAACTCTCCAAAACTCTCAGTGAGAGTTGGGACAGCTGGAGTCTCGGTGGCAGGAACAGCTGCTACTTCAGTAACTGGAGCAGCAACAACCTCCACAACAGGAGCTTCTTTGGCGACGGCCTTCTTCGACTTGGAAGAGGTTTTCTTAGCTTTGGTGGCTTTCTTAACTTTTGGCATTTTATAATCTATTTATACGATTATCTTTTAAGTTGTTTGACATAACAATTTATTTATTTGTTATTTCAAGAGCTTAAGTCGTTTGAAGATCCTAAATATTACGCAAAAAGTTGTTAATATTTCTTTATTAATTATTTGTCAAATAAAAAACAGATTCGTACAACCATGGGAGGGCATTTGCAGCATTTTGACAAACTAATGTAAGGGATCCTAGGATGTAAAATGCTCCTAGAGATTGATTATTTCTTTCAGGGCTTTTTGATATTAAATTATCAAAAATATTTAATATATTCATTTTAAGAGTTTGTATATTTTGATTATTCAAGTGATGAATATTAATTCCTGAAAATGGATTTCCATGTGGTGGGCAAATAGCTACTTTAACTTGAGATGTTAATGATGCTCTATAGTTCCAAATGTCTGCTAATTCTCTAATTAATTTTATTAATTGCGGTTTTTCAAGCGATAAAAACCAATTAGCATCAGTTATATGACCATGACTATCTATTTTTTGAAAAATACCGTGTGCGTTGAGCTCTATTCTTTTATTAATGCTAAGACTACTAGTAGAATCTTTTAAACTAACTACTGTATTTTTTTTCAATAGCTTCCCATATCGTAAAAATTTATTAAATTTTTGTATTACGTTGTTATCTAAAATTTTTCTATTATATGGATTTGTAGGTATTTTATTTTTAATAATAAGATTATGCAGTGATTTTGCGTCAAATCCATATATAAATCCATTATCTTCAAAACTAAAAAACTGATTATGCGATATATCTTTAATATCATTTAATGAGAGGAAATCGCTACTGTTTACACATTTAGTTCTTTTAAAAACCCCAGGTCCGTGTAAATTATTGTAATTTTTAATCATGAATCCTCGCCATACCTTTTGTACTTTTACGGCATAAGATGAAAATTTTAAATGATTATATAGCCTTTTTACTAACTCTTTTTTATTACCAGATACCTTTTGTTTATAGTATCGCGCCATATCTTTTAACTGTGATACATTGTAGTTTACTGCTATTAGTTTTTCCCATTCTTGATAAGATGGTATAGCAAAGTCTTCGCTAGAAACCTTTTTTCTTTTCCGTGGTGGTGTGGGTACATTCTCATATAAATGAAGTTTAAAAAATGTCTTTGGCGATAATTTCATCATTCTTGTATATATAAGATTCCTAAATTTAAATCTTTTTATAATGTTTATAAATCGTGGTTTAAAATAAGTTTTTGAACTACAAGTATGTAGGCTATATATATGCAGTATTTAAATAGAAAAATAATATATATATAAAAAATATGTAGGTATTACAAGTCTCAAGTATTTTTTATTTGCTTCATCATAGTAGAATATCAAAATATATCTCAAATACTTAAAAATTTCAAAAAATTGATTTAAAACAAAAGATCTATATTACACTCATAAATACACAATGAGCAAAGCCACCGAAATGATCGTAAAAGCCAAACACCTTAATGCAGATAATGTTACTTACAAGTCCGCAACAGTTGATTCACGCGGAGGTAAGAAAGTTCAGATTCAGCTGAATGGTCAGGCACTAGTTATTAGTGCGCCGATGATGTTTACTTGGGGAGTGAATGAACGAGTAGATGAAAATTCAGGACGTGTATCATATGATGCTAATCTGGTATTTGAGAGTGAGAAATCTTCGAGCGTAGCAACGTTCTGTAAAAATATGAAGAGTCTACAAGAAAAACTTCTAAATGATGCTGTAAAGAATTCGAAGGAGTGGTTCGGAAAGAGTAAGATGAGTAAGGAAGTCGCAGAGGCAATGATGTATCCACTTCTTAAGTATCCCAAGGATAAGATTTCAGGAGAGCCAGATTACAGTCGGAATCCAAGCATGAAGCTGAAGCTTCCATTTTGGGAAGGCAAGTTTAATGTAGAGCTATACGATACTCAAAGTAAGCCCACATTCCTACCAACAAAGGATGGATGCGAAGGACCTCAGGGTAATAAGACGCCGGTCGATCTGGTTCCATCTCGATCATATATCAAGGGACTTATTGCTTGTAATGGTCTATGGATGGCAGGAGGTCGATTTGGAGTCACTTGGAAGCTTGTACAGGCACAGGTTCGACCACCGGTTCGACTTGTTGGCACAGGAGTCTGCCATCTTGAAGCAGATAGCGATGATGATGAAATGCTTGAAAGTGTGCAAAAGGATGAAGAGGAAAACGAGGAGGATACTACAACCAGCTTGCCACACTTCGATGATTCCGCGGAAGACGATGAAGAAGAGGAGGAAGAGGTAAAGGCTGAGACACCTCCTGCTCCTAAGAAAAAGAAAAAGGTGGTTCGTCGCAAGAAAACCAAGGCAACTGCCTAAGCTTACTAAATAGATAAAATATTCTATAAAATTTTTTATCTATTCAACAATTGTCAAATGAATATATATATCACCTCTTTTTTCGACATTGTATAAGTTATCATGATCTGCCAATAAAATACCCTTATTATTCAAAACAATAGTTTGCGTTTTAACAATATTTATTTTAGTACCGTTAATTTCAAATACTTTATCACCTACGTTTACCACTACTTTTTCATCTGCTAAAATTTTAATAATCGATCGTTCTTCTTTAATATGTAATTGATTCATATTATCGATATAAATGCGATTGTCAAATTCGGGAATACATTTAACTATTAAATCGTTCCCAGAAACATCATCAAAAACTATTTCATTATGCCATAAAGGTACATAAAACGTGGACTCTCCAACTTCTAACTTAAAAATTTTGTCATTTAATAAATCATTTATATCAGGATTCAAAATTACAATATTATCATGTTGTGTTTTTGTCTTAATGATTTCTAACATATCCTTCAACATGTCATCTTCTAAATTTAATATTTCTTTATGATTGGAGAGAAAAACATATACTTCTAACGATTTTTCTTTTGACAATTTTTCAAATAATTTTATTGATGCCTTTTTACAATCTTTTAAAACAGTTTGTATCGTAGAATCGAGAAATAAATCATTCCACTGAAACTCTGGCATTACAAAGTAAATACATTTTTTTATTATCATAGAATAAGACATATCCTCCAGATTTTCCTTTTCACTCTTATCGTCGGATAAAAATTCATAGGCTTCTTTTACTTTTTTGAATTGAGCCGTTGATTCATCACATCCTCCATTTTTATCAGGATGCCATTTGATCGCATTTTTATAATATGCCCTTTTCAATTCCTTTTCTGTATAATATTTACTTGACAGTCCTAGTATATCAATTGCTTCATTAAAATTCATGTATGGTCTTACATAAATAAAACATAAATCTTTCTAAATGATAAATAGGTCTATAATTATTGTTGTAAAACTTAAGAAACTTGTATAAAAACGTTTGTACTTTTTCCATTTTCTCTCCATCTAGTCTTTTTTTCTCAATAAAATGATTTAAAATTTCCCAAATGCATTCATTCAAATCCAAATGATAGATAAATATATCATATAATCTATCTCTAAAATCAAGATAATTAATTGATTTGAAATTCTCAATGTTTTCAATTATTTTTCCAACAATTTTTTTATTGGGATTCGTTAAAATAGTGCTTTTACTACGTACATTTTTGATATTCGTAATTTTATTTATATCAAGATTTGAATGGATAATATTACCAAGACATTTTTTATATTGTGACTTCGTTGGTCGTTTAACTGGTAATATCTTACATCGTTTTAATATATTATCCGGAATAAAACTTACAGACTCTGTTACAAAAACAAATGACAATTTTATATTTTTATGTGATAGGGATTGCATGTAACTGTAAAAAACATCTAACAATTCATTATGAATCTTATGAAAATTTTTACAAAGTATGATACCACTGTGCGATTGACGAGTAGATAAAATATCTAAAATCGCCTTGTATATTTCATTCCATAAGACTTTTGCATTGCATCCTAATAATTCCATATCAATTTCAAAATGGATATCGCTTATTTTAAAGGTGTATTGTTTTTTTTTCTGTAAGTTTATATTCATTTTTCTTTCATATTTTAAATTTGAATTACTGAAATTTTTAATATAGTTTAAAGCTTGGGTATACTTTCCAACACCAGGAGGTCCATACAAAATTATATTATGATTTTGATCATTGTTTTGCAATGTTTCAAGTTTATTTAATTCAGGATGTAAATTCTTTTTATTATTTGCTAATACATATTCTTCAAATCTGGTCTCATAATATTTCACCATTTGGTAAAATAAGCCTTTTATCTTTATTACTTAAATACTAATAAAAATAAAAATCTAATATTTTTAATGGATGATCTTATAAATAAAGCGAACATGGATTTGAATAAATACAAACAATCCCACCCCAATTTAACAAATCTTTGGAGAGAATATATAGATATTAAAATTAAAAATCTAGAAAAGACGCTACTTCAATGTCATAAAACAGCCATTTTAATGGATACTATAGATGATATAACAAATGAAAATATTGTAGCACTGCATTTTTTAGCCTTACTTAATAATGAAAATGAATGACTTAAATGTTATCCATCAAATATTAATAACCATGCTTCTAGTGCTCAGACCTGACCAATTTCATAATGAATATATAATGTTTTCAGATAAAACAAAAAATAATATTTTAACAGGAGGCGATTTTTATAGAATTTACTATTCAGATCAATATTTTACATCGAACGGATTATTCATTGTGTTTTCTCTTAAAAATGTTAAAATAGAACGCTATTTTAATAAAATTAAATGCACCTTTGATAAGGTTAAAAATAGAAAAATAATATCATTTATTAAAAATGTTGAACAAAAACTTTTAGAAATTGCGCCACCCCAAACAAAAATACCTACATATAGAATCGAAGAACAACTAAATCAAAATTACATAAAAATTTTTAGTGAAGATAAAATAGATCCTGTAAACTTAGATAGCGCTAATATACTTTTGAAAGTATCCGGGATTTGGACAGACGAATCCAACTATGGAACGACCTTCAGATTTTTTTTTAATAATTAATATTTTACATTTTTTATCATATTAATTATTGATTTACATATGTTTAAATTTCGTGGAAGTGTTAAATAGAATTTCTAATTATATTAACCATCCGTTATAAAAGCAGTTATAATCACATATAACTCTATTGCAGCCGCACTTGTTAATACAGAAAACAGAATCATAGAAGCAATCCAAATACTTCTATAACTATCATCTTGGTCATCTACAGTGTTATAAAATTTACTTAGTATAAACATTTGCATGACAACTAAAAAGAATGTTAATCTATTGAACCAGAAAAATTGTTTTGGAAGATTATTTAAATTATTTTGCAAAATTGGTCGAACAGTTATAAGTACATATATTAACACTCCTAGTGGTAAAAGCGTACCTAAAGCTGGTAACATGGCAGACGCGCTTGTAATTGCTGACCAAAACCCCACTTCTGAATTTGTTTCCTGTGCAACCAGTCTTAAACTAAGGACCCATGTAATTATTAGAGCTAAAGCAAACCATATATAAGCAGCCAAATCGGTATCTGAAACACCTGAAAACTGCCCTATTGTAAATATAGTAACCCCGATAACAATAAAAACCTTAAATACACTCATCCATTGTGATAACTGTATCCAACTATTTTCAGACCATTGTCGAACAGCTTCAGCTGCAACCGTGGCAGGCGAGGTACCTTCTTCTTTTGTTTCGTTTTTTGTTTCAGACATTTCTTTATTTTTTTGGGCGGATGGTTTTTGTGACATTGTAATATATATTATACTGTTATTTATTTTACTAAATAATTCGAAGAGGATTTCAAAATAAAATATAATATTTTATTAAATGAGTAATTTTAATACAATGCAGGCACACCCTTTAATTCCCAAATCACAAACATATGTTTTAGATCGCAAACTAATATCTTTTCATTCATATGATAGAGACATTAAAAAATGGCCAGAAGCCAATCATTTTGAAATAATGTTACCACAAACATTACTCAATGTACAATCTATGCGATTAGATACAATATCATTGCCTAGCAATCAATTTATATTCAGTGAAGAGTATCAAAATACAAAAATGAGTTTTAGCATGGAGCCATATTCTTCAACTCAAAAAGTTCTTGATATTGAGATTGATGAAGGGGCTTATTGTCCAAAAGAGCTAGCAAATGAAATACAAACAAAAATGAATAGTGCTCAAGCTAAAGATAGCGGTACTGCATATAATTGCTTTGTTTGTAAATATAATTGCATTGATAATACTTTATGGTTTGGAAATGTATGTGACTCTTTTTCATTAGTATTTGATAAACAACATTACTATAAATCATGCAACAACCCACCTCAAGAAGTTCTTTTTAACAAATATACAAAATGGGGATTGCCTTCTTATTTAGGATATAAAAAAGCAATATATGAATCAACTAAAACTCCAGAAAGATATGCCCCTGAAGGTCTTATATCTCTAGGCGGACCTTATGGATTCAGTTATGAATATAAAAATAGTGGTTCGCATAATTACTGGTTAAATAATACAACTCCTAATAATTATTTTGTAAATGTTAAAGATCCCAAAGCTCCGCATTTTATCACAGATCCAGCTAAAATTGCAGAATGGAAGGAAAAAAATAAAATTTGCAATATTAATATCCTTGGCGATGATGTTATATACATGGAAGTTGAAAAGTATAACAGTATGGATGAGCTTGAACCCTATTCAGAAAATACATCGGGATTATATAATAACGATTATAACGGTAAAGTTAATAGTGCATTTGCAAAAATACCATTACCTTGTCCAGCGTTTTCTCAACAATTTGATTCCAGAAATTCAGCCCTCATGAATATTTCACATTACGAACCCCCATTAGAAAGATTGACTCGTCTTAAATTTAAGTTTAGATACCACGATGGAAGATTGGTAAAATTTAAATGCCTACCATTATCATTCACTATTGAATTTAATATGTTAAGAGATGAACAAATGAGAGCTCGCAATGTAAGAATACCGGGACTATACAGACTTTAGACAATTTTTCTTTACTAAATTAATCAGTTCACTAGTAGATTTATTCTTCCATTCAAAAGTATCTCCTTTATTTCCTCCGAACACCTCATAAATTCCGAAGAATCTAGGTTTCGTCATCGTCTTTTTCTTATAAAATAAATAAGGCCCATATTTACCTTTCCTAACAGACATATCTTCATTCAACATTTTTAATACTTTCGGGTTTGTACTTTTTGTACCCAAAAGTATATCAATAACATCTTCAAGTCTAATTCCTTCTAATGATTTATCAATACCTTTAAGCGAATAATTTTTTCCGCCACATGTCATGTACAATCCAAACTTCCCTTTTCTAAGTATTACCTCATTGCTTTTAAACGATCCCAAATTTCTTCCTCCAAATTTGGGTTTTTCAACAATGATATTTTCTAGTTTATATTCACCATTTTTAAGTTTGTCTAAATCAAGGTCTTTTTTAACATTTTTAAATTCCGTAACACCATCCTTTTCGTATTTTATTACAGGTCCATATTTACCAATCATATAAACATGATGCTCATCAATTTTAATATGGGATTTATTATTTTTAATATCAGTCATTAGAGAGGACATTGTTGTATCACATTTTTTACATAGGTCTTGCCAATTTAAAGTACCCTGCGAAATACTATCCAACTCCTTTTCCATTTTTTCAGTATACTCATATACAAATAAAGAATCAAATTGTTTCAATAAGAACTCGATTACCATAATTCCCAGCGGTTGGATTAATAATTTCCCCTTTTCATTCCCAAATGTCCGCGTAATTTCTATTTCATCTAAATCTTCTTTTACTAGTTGATAATCAATGCACGCGACGGGTTTTCCTTCAACATTACCCTTTTTAACATATTCTCTATCCTGGATTTTGGATATCAAACTGGAAAACGTAGAAGGTCTACCTATTCCTCGCTTCTCCAACATTTGAACAAGTCGGGCTTCAGTAAAATGAGTTTTAAGATTTTTTAGATTCTGCTTGCTATAAATTTTATTATATTCAACAGTTTTTGCTTTAAACTTTGAAATCAGTTTATAGATTTGGTTCGATTCTTCATAACCTCTAACTATCATCCATCCAGGAAAATTAACCTGTTCTGCTTTGTACCGATATTTATATTCAGACGGCGCCGTAATTATTGCCGTAAGATTATCCATGATAGCATCACTCATACAACTCTCGACCGTATTTGACCAAATTAGTTTATATAGTCTATTCTCCGGATCACCCAAAGTTACACTTTCAGTAGTTAGTTTAGTGGGTCTAATTGCTTCGTGAGCTTCTTGCGCTGTATCATTTTTCTTTTTCTTACTTTCCCCAATAGTTATAATGCTAATATTATTTCTAATGTAAGTATTATCCACATCCCATCTGTTCCGGATAAATGGTTTGGCTTTTTGAATAAATTCTGGACTATACTTTTTATTATCCGTCCTCATATATGTGATATGTCCATTTTCGTATAATTTTTGAGCAAGTTGCATTGTTCGTTTGGGTGAAAAGTGTAGTTCATTTGAAGCTCTTTGTTGTAAAGATGATGTTGAAAAGGGCATTGGAGCTTTTCTTGTACTTTGCGTGGGTTTTTTGGGCTTCAATAGTTTATGCTCGAAATTTACACTCTCTTCCAGGAAGTCTTCGATATCATCATTAATTTCAAAATCATGATTTAATTTAAATGGTAAATTATGTTGAGTGAAATATCCAATGGTTTCAAATACCTTTTTTCCCGGCTCTGCATCAATATCTAGTTGATTTTCATATACAAGACGTAATGCGGGCGTTTGACATCTACCAGCTGAAAGCCCGCCTTTATTTTTTCCACCATGAAAGAATTGCTTCCAAAGAACAGGAGATATTGTAAATCCCACCATTCTATCTAATACTTGTCGTCCAAGTTGCGCATTAACTTTCTTCATATCAATAGTGGTGGGATTACTAATGGCCTGCTGAAGCGCTGGTTTTGTTACTTCGTGAAATATGATTCGTTTTGTTGTTTTAATAGGCAATTTTGCCAATCTACAAATATGCCACGCAATTGCTTCTCCTTCTCGATCATCGTCAGTGGCCAATATTACTTCGCTAGCCTTCTTGATATTCGTTCTCAAATTAGCGATATACTTTCCTTTCATTGAAAGGAGTTTAAATTTTGGATTATAGTTATTTTGCTTCTCTACATCAGACAATTGATATATATGACCAAAACTTGCAATACATTTGTATCCTGTACCCAAATATCCTTCAATCTTCTTGCATTTAGCGGGGGATTCGACTATTACTAACTTCATTATAAATAAATTTAGAATGAAGATTTTATACGCTTTCAATTTATCTTTTATTCTCCCAAACCAGCCGATTTGAATTTATTCCAACTTATATTTTTAACAGGCTTTCTCTCCTTTTTTTTTTCAGTAGGATTGTTCGCATCATAATGCTTTTCTTTTCTTAATGCACTATCCACATACATTTCTTTTAGAATTTTCCCAATATCAACCGATGCCGTATGTTGATCGGTAATACCATCTTCAATCTCTCTGAGTTTATCAATAAACTTGTATAATATATTGACATCGATTTCATCTTTTAATAACCGATTAAAAATATTAGTATAATTGTTCCACAGAAAATTACATTTAGAAATAATAAGTTTCTCAAACATCGTTTTATTGGTTTTTTGCATGCGACTATGTTTGCGTTTAAGTTTTAGCAATGTTTCGACGCTATCTCTGATTTGTCTACTATGTTTTAAATTGCGTATTTTTGTACTATTATCATCTGCACCATAGGATTTTACCATCTCTTTCAAATTCAATCTATCTTTATCGCTAAGATTACTCATTATGATATACATTAGCTACTTTTCTTTATGTAAAAAATTTTTTATAATTATATTTTAAGATGACGAAAACATTTCAGATTAGCGCGGAAGCATTTTTCAATAATCATCCCAACCATCAAAAAAATCGCATCCTCATGGCAAACCGGCATAGCCAGTTAATAAATAAAAGCGGGGGGACGCGAAAAAAAAGAAGATATAAAAAAAAAGGGGGATCAAAAACTTGCGGATGCAGTGGAGTACCGACTACCGCCCCGACATTTACTGCCGGGGCATCTAAAAACATGTCACCAAATGGAAATGGGCTTATTAAGATAGGTCAGCAAAATTTGGCCAATACATTATGCTCAGGATCACTTGATAGTATGGGTGATTCGTGGAGTACATCATCTGGGGGAGGTAAAAGAAAACGACTAGGCGGTTCAAGTGCATTAGGAAGTTTTGTAGAAAGTTTAAATAACATGAATGGTGGAAAAAAGCGCAAAAAAACGAGGCGACGACAACGAAGAAAATCTACAAGAAAAAAAAGGCGAAAATCAAAAAAAAGAAGAAGAAATCGCAAACGTTCTTCTCGTCGTAGAAAAAGAAGATAATTGATCCAATATCTTAATATTAAAATCACAATATATTTTAATATTAATGAAATTTCGCGACATATTTTTAGCAGTATTAATAATGGCAGCGTTTTACACATGTTTCCTTGTTAGTTTTCTTATTGTAGGTTTTAATAATATTAAAACAAATTGGGTTCAATATAGATGCAATCCGATGATTTTACCATTTGCGAGTTTTTTTGGACACGATACAGCAGATAATTTTGCGCAGTGTATATCACAAATACAATCTGATTCAATGCCTCATCATCAAGCTCCACAGGTTGCTGCATTGAGTGGTGTTCAAAAAAATATTGGCGCTTTATCTGGTCAGTTTTCAGGATTTAGAGATTTACAATCTAAAATGAGACCATCGATTGGCGGACAATTTACTAACGTATTTGGTGTATTTAATAATGTTTTAATTGAAATGCAAAAATTTATTATAGGCTTTAGAGATTTAATTATGAAATTAATTGGTGTAATGTCTGTCTTAATGCATATGATGCAGGGGCAACAATTATTGGGTCAAAGTATTAATAAGGGACCAATTCCAAAAGCTTTGAAGACAATTGCATCAGCTTGATAAACACAAAACAAAGAAGGTTAAATTTTCAAAATAATTTTACCTTTAATATACAGTTACTATATATGGCAAGTATAAAAGATATAGCCCACAATGCTATAAATAAAATACCAGGTATAGGAAGACCGCAACCAGGATCATTAAAAAAGTATCTAGCAGACTCTTATAAAAAAGATGGCTATATGGATAAATATGGAGGATCTGTTATTATTACTGGATTAATATTGGTAACATTTGGCGGATTGTTTGGTTACAATTATTTCTTATCTAATTTAAAATATTTAAAACAAAATTGGACAGCCATAAGATGTAACCCATTATTTATACCTTTTGCGGGATTGATAAATGCCCCCAAAAACACTTCAAAATTTGATTACACTAGCGAAAATTTAAACTCTTGTTTGACAGATATATTAAAAGATGTTGTTGAAGTAGAAAGTGCGGCGCAATCTGCTGCTGTTAGTGGAGCCTCGGAGACATTATCTATGGTAGGGAATGACATGAATAATATGCGAACACTTTTTAGTAAAATTAGACAATCTGCAGCAGGGATATTTTCTAGCGTATTTAGCAAAATTTTTAATATTTTAATACCGTTACAGGCTATATTTATAAAAACTAAAACCTCAATGAATCGATCACAAGGAGTTTTATCTACTGCTATGTACACAGGCATTGGTAGTTTCTTAAGTACAAAATCTTTTGCAGGAGCCTTTGTTACAATAGTCTCCATCTTCATAGGAATTTTAGTGTTTTTAGGTGGTGCTGAATTAATGGCAGCTTTTGGTGCATTAGCATTTGGAATTTTCGGGCTTCCTGCCGCAATTGGGTTTTTTGCTCAATTTGCAATCGTCATGACAATAATAATTGCAGTATTGGCGGTTTTTATTCCTGCGGCAACTGTTTCAAAAGCAATAATTACAAAAACAGCCACGGTCAACAGATTCGGAACTCGATTCTCTAAAAACAAATCCAATCAACCTCAGGAAAACTTTGAAAATATAAATGACTTTACCACCTCGAGTTATTGCTTTGATGAAAATACACCATTGAAACTAAAAAACGGAGAGATTAAATTAATTAAAGACATACAAATTGGAGATCTTTTAATTGATGGAGGTAAAGTAACTGCCTGTTTTAAATCATCATCAAAAGATCAAGTTTTATACATTTTAAATGACGTAATGGTAACGGGTGAACATACTTTAATAGATGATGAATTGGGAACTATAAAGGTTAAAAATCATCCAAGTAGTATTAAGCACGGACAATATTATAAACCGTTTGTATATTGTATTAATACAACCACAAAAAATATTATTATAAATAATATTAAATTTCTTGATTGGGATGAGGTAGATGATATGGATATTGTAATGTTGCGCCAAGAAATGAAGGGAGTTTTGCCTGAAAGATTTCATTCAAAGGATATTCATACATTTTTGGAATGCGGACTTCATCCCAACACTTTAATAGAGTTAGAAGATGGTAGATCTGTTCCTATTAAGAAAATACAGGTAAATGATCAATTAAGATTTGGAGAACAAGTTTTAGGAATTGTCGAAATAAATGGAGAAGATGTGGATAAAGTAAAAGAATATGAAATAAACGGATTTAAATTTATAGGATCCTCTAATCTAAGAATGTATTCTAAGGATTTAGGAGGATGCGTGTCTACTTTAGATATGGGCGGTATGCCGGTGAAAAAATGTAAAAAACTCTATCATATTATTACCGATAGTAAATTCTTTAGAATAAATGGAACTATATTTTTCGATTATAATGGTGGATTGGAATCTATACTGTGGAGAAAGGATGGTGTAGATAATCTAGACAATAATTAAAATATTATCTATGAAATATGTATAGTATGGAAATGAAGTTATTTGGAATGAAATTTAGACCTTTTGTAGTTATTTTATGCTTGGTTATAGGTATCGCTTTGGGATGTTTTGTTCTTTGTTCATGTGCAAAAATCAGCATTCATGATGTTAAAGAAGGATTTATTGATATGGGCGCGTCCCCTTCATATAATATGGGTGCAGGTGTAAAAGGATCATATGACACTCGTCATTTACAGAGTATAGCTCCAAATTTAGAAGCCAACCATGGACCGGCAATGCCCCTGCCTCCAGGTGAAATGTTTTTCTTTGCGGATAATCAGTTTAAACCTGAATGTTGCGTTCCACCCTTTTCTTCAGTAAGTTCTGCCGATGGATGCGCTTGTGTAACAAAAGAACAGGTTGACTATATTAATATGCGCGGAGGCAATAGAACATGTTCAGAAGTATTTTAAATAGATTTAAATAATACTACATAATCAATAATAACTATATGAGTTATTATTGGATTGATAATACACCGCAACTAAAATACGCAATATGTGATAAATGTAATGATAGATACGTCATGTATAGTGGTAGATTCTCACAACGTAGATCTTGCCGTCGTCATGATTGGAAAAACGGATGTTGCCGTGATTGTCATCTAAAAAAAAATAGTGTTAATAACTCAAAAGGATGTTATCATGCTAGTATACCGTTATGCTGCGAGACTTACTGTACTATAAGTTAACTCATAGTTTACGCAATATTCATTAATATATAATTTAAATATATTCAAATTATATATTAATGACTAGTACGGATGATAAAAAGGCAGATCAAAAAGCACTTAATGAAGGTCATTTAGGACCAATTAGTCTTGAACTTTTAGTGGAACCAGTACATATAATAAATACTGATGATGTACAGGAGCCAGCAAGATACGAAAAGCGACATTTATACTCGTGGATAGAAAAAAGCGAGGGTACCAGTCCTCTGACTCGGAGACCCATCAAGCAAGTGAAAGATGATAATGATAAAAAAAAGGAAATTGAAAATTTTCGTGACCAACATCCAAATGCAAAAATTGTTAAAAAATGGTCACTAAATGAAAAAATATGGTATGGTGACAACAACCAACAACCGCCATCTCCCCAAGAAATGAATCGTGACGATTGCAATAACTGTTGTTCTAGTCGAGGCGAAGGAGCAATTGTTGGCGCAGCGTGTGGTGCTATTACCGGATGTATATGTGGTATGCCAGGTCAAGGAGCTACTATTGGTGCGGTGTGTGGGGCAGTATGTGAATTTGAAAAGAAGGATTGTAAGGATTTGGCATGCGAGACTTATGGTGCATGTGAGAGATGTATACGGGCACAACACTATGTTGTAGGGCGGGGTATAAGAATGAATACAATAAAACGTAAACAAAAGAAAACACGCAAGACACGCAATACACGCAAGACACGCAAAACACGCAAGACACGCAAAACACGCAAAACACGCAAAACACGCAAGACACGCAAAACACGCAAACATAAGCACAAAAGAACAGTTAAAAAGAAGAGAAAGGAAAAAAAACGTAAAACGCAAAAACATAAAAGAAAAGTTAAAAGAAACGTTTA
>Ga0255039_10000051_pt1 | contig 34284 bp, 26 predicted proteins | sample BC1_12_1_MG_FD_181713 | JGI IMG/M metagenome (GOLD analysis project Ga0255039, IMG submission 181713) | Seawater microbial communities from Strait of Georgia, British Columbia, Canada - BC1_12_1 | ecosystem: Environmental > Aquatic > Marine > Strait | place: Canada: British Columbia | collected... | reverse complement strand
TTTGTAGTTACTTTGATCTGAATATATGATTCCAAAAGTGCATCATAATCACAATCGAACAAGATATTCCCTTGATCCAGTATGTTATGGATTTTTGTTATTTATGGTTATTCTGGCCAAATGGTAAAACAAATTGCACTACACTTTTACCATGCACCGACAAAATCAACCAAATCGGTTGCACTGGCGGTCACTGAATAAATGGTGTCGCTCTTTTGTCGGATAAACAATCTACATTTATCTAGATTTGGGTGACTAAAGTGGAACCCTTCTTCTCGATATAAGTGATTCGCCTGCCGTGGATGTTGCTGAACCTGTAAAATACCCACTTCCATTGCCGATCTGACGACGCCCACCAATGAATGAAAATCACTATCTTCTGTAAATGGACGAGATGCTTCGATCAACGCTTTTAACGATGACTTCAAAAGCGCAACGCTCTTGCGTGCTTGATTTTCATAAGGTGTCTCCAACACATCTGCTGGGACCTCAAATTGCGTACGAAATATCAATTTTTCTCTTCGCTTAAAAGGCTGTTCTAGTTGTGAGGTATGCAAAACATACCACTTGCCCGTAACCACTGATTCATCTTGATCAAAAAGAACGATGCCAAGTTCTTGTACATCTTTTACTTGTGACAACGCAGAAATAGAGTGATCGGTTGTGTGTAAACCTGCATCAGGTAACATATTAAGCACTTGAGAGGTTGTAGTTTGCCCAACATCGATCGCGGCAAAACTCGACTCGAGAACCGTGGTATTAGACTTACAACCTGAGCCAAAAAGCGTTACTGCTATTAAAAACACCATTACCCATTTAAAATTTCGAATCACAACAACGCTCCTTGCGTATTTTATTTGCCACCATAATTGCAGACGGCTTTATTCTATGTTACTTGTCATATCTTTATATATTATCGTTAAAAATCACCTATCACTGCAAGATTAAATCGTAAAATCAAGATGGAGCGATTATCTTCCGGTAAATCGTCGTTATTATCGACCGTCAGATCGATGCTCATAATGGTTAGCCATTTTGACCACCGTTTCAAAGTGCGCGCGCTCGACATCTGTTAAAACAATCGTTCGGCGTGACATCATACGTTCAGCTACGATTATCAGCTTTTCAATGTCGGTTTTAGTGCACCCCTCATTGGTAAGCCAACTCATCGAAGGTAAAAACTGCGGTACACTATTACGCAATACGTTACAGCCAAAGCCGATCACCGCACCGGTGGAAAAACTACTGTTGATGGCACTCTTACAATAATCGCCCATCGTCAAACCAATAAATGTTTCTCCTGAATCAATCCGTTTACCGTTGATCGGCACAGAAACATTTCCATATGTATTTTTAAGATTACTGACAACCGTACCCGCGCCAAGATTGACCCATTTTGCCAAATAACTATGGCCAAGAAATCCATCGTGCCCTTTGTTTGCATAACTATGCATGATCGTAGCAGATATTTCGCCACCAGCGCGACAATGTTTGCCAATAGAGGTACCTGGGCGAATCTGAGCATTTGGTTGGATCACGGTATAATCACCAATAAAAACGGGGCCCTCAATCGTTACATTCGGCTTAATTTCGACATGATCGCCTATGATAATTGGACCGCCAGACGCATCTAATACCACAGAAGGTTTAATAACGGCCGTAGGATTGATTGTAATGTGTTCACGATTCAGTAAAGCACCTGCTTCGATATGCACATCTTTCCCTACAGGTGACATAGACTTAAAATCGGCGGTGATCATCTCACCATTGTATTTGATTAAATCCCAAGGATAATTAATCATATGGCCATGCATAGTGGTTTTAGGTAAGCTTTTGGCGATCTCTTGTAGCCACCCTTTAGATAAAAAATTGTCCGCCGTCAAAGCGCGACTCATTGTTTGATCACACCACATTGCAGCGATCTGATCGCCGCACATCATAACCCCATTTTCCGTTGGAATATCTATTTCTGTAGTAACCAACAAACGACTATTGATAAATAAAGTAGCGCCTGTAACAGTGCTGTTTACTGGATAATCTAAATTTTGCTGCGTGATTGCAACCAATTCTGGTCGGACATAAACCCCCACAGATGACGGTCCGATAACATTTATTGCCCGCTGCGTCAATGACCATATACCACATTTCAACGCCCCAACGTGACGCCAATACGTCAGTGGTAATAAATTTGAAAAATGTTCATCTTCAAAAAATATAATGTTCACAGGAGATGGTTCCATTAATATTGTTATCGGCATTTTGCGTATGATACTTATAGCAAAAAATGTCTATATGGTACTTTATACATAAGGGCACATTCAAAGCACAACCGACACCCGCAATGTGACTATTTTTGGTGAATTTATAAAATATGGGGTGTAACGAAAGGTAAAACAATATGGTATAAACGTTACTTAGGTGACATTTAGATGAAGTGCCCGCTCATACAAGGTATATCCATTTTCAGGAAAAAAGTGCAAAAAAAAAGGTAACCCTCAAGAGGGTTGCCTTAGTAATAAAAGTAACCGCAAATTGCCGTTCAAGAAGCGTTAGTAAACCTAAGTATTTCAAGGTGGGTTGCAATTCACAGAATCCAGAAATCCAGCATAACTGGCACGACCGGTGAGCTGATTCATGCTACCCGAAATAGGCGACAAGGTTTTAAGACGTATCAACTTGTAACAAACACCGCAGAAACTTAAATGTCTTAATCATTTAATTTCTAACTCAATACTACCAAACGACGTCTCAAAATACAAATTAAAAAGAAAAAAAAATAACGTTTAGCAAGCGCTAAATATCAGAGATTGTATGAAAATCGTTCAATATTATACACATGTTATGAACGCAGTATAGCGTTAAATGTTTTTTGTAACGCTGCCATTATCGTCGCTTGATATTGATCAACTTGTTGATGGGTTAACGTTTCACTGGCGCGTCTAAAATGCATTGACAAGGTCAAACTTTTTTTACCGCTCTCAATGCCTTTGCCACGATAGATTTCGACAAATGCTACGCTACGCAAATCGTCAATAGATTGGGATTCAATAGACGCCTTTAATTCACCCCAAGGACATGTGTCATCTAATAATAAATTTAAATCACGCGTAATGCCAGGGAAACGTAACAATTCATTATGTTTGCTTGTTTCAATCGCTTCAAAACGAACAAGCGCGCTGTAGTCAATTTCGGCACAACAAACAGGGGCGACTAAATCAAATGCCTTTTGTACTTTTTGTGATAACTGACAAACAGAGCCAATCACCTTACCGTCAACTTCGATCAAGGCTGCTTCACCATTATCAGCCCACAACAAAGATGACGGCTTTAAAGAAACAACCAGTTGCTTATTTAAATTTGCTACAACACTTTCGATCACGCCACGCAATGCCCTAAGCGACCCATCTGATACCAATGAAAGCATGACATTTTCTTGGGGAATATTTGAGTTATCAACACGTTTTTGCACAGATGCCATTTCATAAAAATGACAATCAACATTCCCCACGTCTTGATTATGTTTACGAACTGTTAACAGTGATGGTAACACTGTGTGTCGCAATGCATTATTGCTTTTACGAGACTTATCTTTTACACGAATCGGATTGTAATCTTCATCTGCAAATAATGCCCAAAACTTATCCTCTAAAAAACCAACAGTTACCGTTTCAAAAAAGCTACTACCATGTAACGCATTGATAACTTTATCACGTGTGCGATAAAAACCGTGAGGTCTTTTAACTTGCACATGGATATTTGTTTCTGTAGGAATATTTTTATAACCATATATGCGGATCACTTCTTCGATAAGGTCTGCTTCCATCGTAATATCATTTCGCCAAACAGGTACGATACAGGTTACGACGTCATCTGCAATCTCAGGCTGAAACCCTAAACGATCTAATATTTGCAATACCTTATCAACTGGTACATCAATACCGACAAGCGCCTTTAGCCGAGGTAACCTTAATGTCACAGTAGCCTCGTCTGGCTTGATCGGCCAACTATCTGCGACACCTTCACAAACACGACCGTCGGCAAGATCACTTAATAAATAAGCTGCCCGATCTGATGCCCATTGCAATTCTACTTGCGAAACATTTCTCTCAAAACGGTAGGAAGATTCTGACCCCAAAGTTAATGCCCGTGCTGTGGTTCTAACGGTAACAGGATCAAAATGTGCCGCTTCTAGTAATATATTTGTTGTGTTATCAGATACCTCTGAATCAGCACCCCCCATGACACCCGCTAAGGCGACAGGGCCTTTTGCATCAGCGATAACCAACATCTTATCTTCAAGTTTAATATCCGCATGATCTATCGTGGTCATTTGTTCACCCTTATTGGCAAAACGTACAACCACCCTTTTTTCATCTAATAACGCAAGATCAAATGCATGCAATGGTTGACCGATTTCTAACATCACATAATTAGTAATGTCTACCACGTTATTCACAGACCGTAAACCTATTGTTTCTAACCGTTTGACCAACCAAGCAGGTGATGGCCCCACTTTAACATCTTCAATCACGCGGGCAGTATATCTACCACAAACCTCTGGTACTTGATTATCGACTGATGTGATCTCACTGGTTTTTTGATTTGATACCGTAAAATCAGTAGATGGGTGCTTAAGCGGTAACCCTGTTACAGCTGCAACCTCGCGTGCCAAACCAATATGTCCCAAACAATCTCTACGGTTGCTGGTCACTTCGATATCCAACATCCAATCATCTCCCACTGGTGTCAGTTCTTCTAAAGGGTAACCAACATGGGTCAAAATTTCTCCAACAGCTTCAGGGCCATCGGTAAAATCAACATATTCTTGTAGCCATTTGTACGATATCTTCATTTTTCTATTTACCTTTCAAAGTATCAAGCGACAAAATATACCGATTTTTACCCATTTTGTCAATGAAAGGGGGATAAAAGAAGATTGACGATGATAGGCAAGCGCCTTTATAATGTTTACCGAAAGAGATAAACGCCAATAGGGGATTTAATCCAAATTAAAGCCCCTAACGCAAGACAGCTCAAGGATGAACAAGCGTTCAGGCTGATCATTTAACACAACAGGAAAACACCACCGATGGCCATACCACAGTTGAAAAAAGTCAAAAAGGAATGTTTGTGCCCAAGTTGCGCAGGACTCTGCTGTCGCTATGTAGCACTACCTATTGAGACACCCGAGGATCGGGAAGATTATGATGATATCCGTTGGTATCTTGCCCATGAAGGATTTTCAATCTTTGTTGATGAAGGCGAATGGTATGTCAATATTGCCAGTAAATGTAAATACCTCAACAATGATAACATGTGCAATATATATTTAACCAGACCAAAAATTTGTCGTGAGTATAAAGATAATAACTGCGATTATCATGGCGGTGATTACGGATACGATCAGTACTATGCATCAACCGAGGCGTTAGATGAATTTATCGCTGAAAAATTTAGCAAAGAATAATTAAATTAATGAGTAAAGTCCCTCCCCCAAAAGGCACCCGAGATTTTTATCCTGACGAAATGGCTATCCACAATTGGATTTGTGACAGCTGGAAAGAGATCTCACAGAGAAACGGATTTGTCCAATACGACGGCCCTATCTTTGAATATTTACAGCTGTATACACAAAAAAGTGGTGATGAAATCGCCAGTCAATTGTTTTCACTCACAGATCGTGGTGGCCGCGAACTCGCCATTCGCCCCGAAATGACACCGACATTGGCGCGCATGGTGAACCAAAAAATTAACGCATTACCAAGACCGATTAAATGGTTTTCAATCCCTAGGCTATGCCGTGCTGAGCGACCACAAAAAGGACGTCTCAGAGAATTTTATCAATGGAATATCGATATCATAGGCTCTGACCATTTGCTCGCTGATGCCGAATCTATTTTCACTGCTGTTGATTACCTCAAAAGTGTTGGCCTATTATCATCTGACATTGAAGTAAGACTTTCTAGTCGAAGCATGATTGCCGCAGTGCTAATTGATCTAGGCTTTGACGCCAATAATCTCGATCCTATTTATGTATTACTAGACAAACGCGCTAAAGTTTCTATCGAAGCCTTTTCAGAAATGGTCACCGAAGCGATCCCTGACAAAGCACTTGCCGAAAAGTTGATGCAACTGCAAGGCGTCACAACCCTTGATGAAGTCGCAACAATGGCTACTGGCGATGATGCCAAAAAAGGGATTGATGAGTTACGCCAATTATTTTCATATATTGCTGATATGGGTATCGGTGACTATGTCGTCTTTGATATCAAGATTGTGCGCGGCCTCGCCTATTATACCGGCCCTGTGTTTGAGATATTTGACAAGAAAACGCCGCTACGTGCATTGTGTGGCGGGGGACGTTATGATAACTTACTTGCAGGCCTTGGGGGTCAATCTGTGCCTGCTACCGGTTTTGGTATGGGCGATGTCGTACTAGAAATATTGCTAGAAGAACGTGGCTTGTTAAATATTAATAAATCTACACTAGATACTTATATCTTTGCTATGGACGCATCGTTAACGAGCAAGTCATTACAAATTGCAAGCCAATTACGCGCCGCGCGGTGGCACACCACATTAAGCTACAAACAAATCGGTATTGGTAAACAATTCAAACAAGCGACCAATCTAGGTGCTGCCTGCTGTGTTATTTTGGGTGAAGAAACCATGACCGACAACAAAGTGACAATCAAACATCTCGCATCGGGTGAACAAAAAACAATGCAGTTAACAACATTAATGAGTGACTGCCCCAGTAAAACAAACATCTCTTTCTTTGAAGCGATATAATATATTTGCTATGGGACGATTGTGATTTAAAATGATTATTTACGGTTATTGACTAGGCCGCCAAGACTCTTAATTTTTTCACCAACATCCCCTATCGATAAAACACGTAGCCCAAAATTTTCCCCCACTTTAACACATTGACCAAGGCCAATGGTGCTGTTGTTTATCATCAATTCAAGCTGATCATAAGCATCTTTATCAAATGAGACAACTGTACCTTGATTGAACCGAAGCACATCATTAATCGATACTTTTTTTTCTGCAATTTTAACGATAACAGGTACGGTAATGTCCAGGAGTCGTTCTAAATTCCGTACAGGTTTTTTATCGCCACCAGATGCAGGTGCTGCTGGAGATGAAGCAGCACTCGCCTCTCCACTATTCGCTGGCGCTTCATCGGGAAAATCAATGCCCATCGACGCCAATAGATCATCATCAGAATTATCACCCGATGCCACTTCAGGTGTTGACGGAGGCGCAGACTCCGAGACAGCAGCAACATCATCTGCAGTTGATTCACCAACCGCTTCATTGATCGCTGCAAAAATATCATCTTCTAAGCTATTATCTGAATCTGATGCCATTACACCCATTCCACATTTTTTGTCTTAAATCTAAGTTTCACTTCTTATACCATGGCTTTTTAGAGTATAAGCCTATACAGGTTATCGGTCCAATCGTCGTTTGATCATAAATAATGATCATGCGCCATATGATTAAATTATAACCACCGTTATTACAGAGGGTTATAAGAAAATAAGCCCTTTTTGATAATATTACAAAATCTTCGCCAAAAATAAAATTTTATCAACATATCTTCCACAACCATTTGACTACAGGTTGACTTTATAGGTATCATTGTGTTATAGTGTAGTGTTGTTTAGGGGCGCATCATTTGATATAAGGGGACGTTTTTTATATTTAGCAATATCAATGGCGATTGCGCCATAAATTGTTAATAAATTAAATACGCTGAAAATAGATTAATTGACATAAATCAGCACTATATGGTCAATGGTCTTTAATGAACGCGTTTTTATACGGTTATGTAAACATAACCAGGAAAGGTAACACACATGGCAGATATTGTAGATGGAAAAGACATTTTGATCATTGATGACGATGCAGATATCCGTATCGCTATCGGAGAAGCACTTGAAACGTTAGGTGAAGTATCTATACGCGGTGCAGGCAATGGTAATGAAGCGATTAAAATGGTCGAATCACAATGTCCAGACCTGATTATTCTCGATCAAATGTTACCAGGACGCAGTGGTTTCTTGGTCCTTGAAAAAATTAAACCACTTCAGGGTGATAAAAAAGTACCTGTGATTATGATAACTGCAAACCCTGGCGCACGCCATAAAGTATATGCAGAATCACTTGGTGTAGAAACTTACCTCAATAAACCATTTCGCATGGATCGTTTAACAGAAGCAGTAGAAACATTACTAACACCTGAAGATGAATAATTATATTATTTTTGATTAAAAAAAGAGCCCCTACAAAATAATTGGTGGGTGCATATGATCTAAAATCAATAATATAAAAAAAGGGATAGGATAAACTTTGAGGGGAATGCATTTTAATCCCGATATGCATCGGGAAATAATTAAAAAAATTTTAACCACAGAACGCCTTCTGGGCGACACAGAAAGCGCTCAGCGAGCGTATGGATGGAAAAATTTTTTTTATTGAAAAGTGCGTTTTTAGATATTTTAATAAATTAGGTTCAACGCCCAAAAAGTTGCTACTTACAAGCTATAAGTACTTATTTGCCTTTTAAAGCGAAAGATTCATTACCATAAAAGCCATCTGCTTTTTTATGGCTAGTAAAGAATAAGTGCGTTAGTCAAGCCAGCTTTATAGACCCTGTCTCCCCGCCTCCCCCCGAATACTTTTAAAAGTCATTCAGCCGAAGGCTGTTCTTAATTGGCTCCCGATCGTCGTATTTATTGCATTGTTTATTGGCAGGTATCTATTTAAATTATTGATAATGATCGGGGTAGATCGAGATTAAATAGCGTTGAAATGAGTATGATTAGATAGTCGTTCAGTGTCGCCCGTAGGGTGTTCAGTGGTTAAAGGCTTTTACTAGCCCCAACGCATGCTGGGGCGTCAAAAAGGCTTCCACTTCCATATTTCTTTTTAATTGTTTTTAAATCAAACACCATCTTTTCGATAGAATAGCGTATAAATCACCCACAAATATGTTTGAAGAGCCAAAAAAGAGAGGCCTTTTGAGGGCCTCTCTTTTTTTTTAATCATTATTTGGACAATTAGTTTAAATTCATTGTCATCAAAAACTCTGCATTGCTGCCGGTCTTTTTCAACCTGTTTTTGAGAAGCTCCATGCTTTCAACTGGATTCATGTCACTTAAAACGCGACGAAGTCGATACATAAGTTCTAATTCTTTAGGATCCAGCAATAATTCTTCACGACGTGTGCCAGAAGCGCTAATATCAATCGCTGGCCAGCAACGACGATCTACCAAGCGACGATCCAAATGTAATTCCATATTACCAGTACCCTTAAACTCTTCAAAAATTACTTCGTCCATTTTTGAACCAGTGTCTACCAATGCCGTTGCCAAGATGGTTAATGAACCACCTTCCTCAACATTTCTGGCGGCGCCAAAGAATTTCTTTGGCTTTTCAAGTGCGTTTGAGTCAACACCACCAGAAAGAATTTTACCAGAATGAGGTGCTTCGGTATTGTAAGCACGCGCTAAGCGAGTAATAGAATCTAACAAAATAACGACATCTTGACCAAATTCGACCATGCGAAGTGCTTTTTGAATGACCATTTCAGCAACTTGTACGTGACGACTGGCTGGTTCATCAAATGTTGAACTAATGACCTCTACATGATCTGGTGTTGCCCGTTCCATTTCGGTAACTTCTTCGGGGCGCTCATCAATCAATAAAATAATCAAATGAACTTCAGAATGATTTTTCCCGATAGCATTTGCGACTTTTTCTAACAAAATGGTTTTACCGGTACGAGGCGGCGCCACAATCAAACCACGTTGCCCTTTACCAATAGGGGTGGCTAAATCTATGATACGCGTAGATATGTCATTGGCGTCATGTTCTAAACGAAAACGGTCATTAGGATGCAATGGCGTCAAGTCTTGGAAATTAATGCGATCTGATAACGATTCAGGATCACAATAATTCACTGCTTCTACACGCAAAAGCGCAAAATATTTTTCAGATTCTTTTGGCGGACGAATTTGTCCAGCAACTATATTACCGTTTCTAAGACCAAAACGCCTGATCTGAGATGGCGAACAATAAATATCATCAGGACATGGGAGGTAATGGTATTCGGGACTACGTAAGAAACCAAAGCCATCTGGCAGTAGTTCAAGCACACCTTCTCCATACATCAAACCATTTTCATTGATGCGAGATTTTAAAATTCTAAAGATGAGATCTTGCTTTTTAAGGCCTTGATACTCTTCCATATTTTCTTTTTTAGCAATTTCATACAGCTCTTCTACAGACATTTTTTGCAATTCATTAATATGCAAATCACCCTTTTTGGTGTTTTCATACTTGTCTTGTAATTCAGCATGTTTTTTCCCACCCTTACGGGTAGGGCCTTTACTGATGTCTTTAGGGCTTCGTTGATTGCCGTTAACGTTCTTTGCTCCCTGATCTTTACTAGATCCGCCCTTTTTTGTTTTCTTTTTTGTTGTTTTTGTGGCCTTAGCCATCTGTAAAACTCCTTGATAAATTTAGCAATGCGAAAAAACATTACTTGTTCGATATATGACAGCCCACAAAGTGAACTGTATTTGATATATGATTAAAGGCGCCTTCGCCATTAGTGCTGATATGTATTGATGTAAAAGAAATATGATATACCTTCAGCGGTGTGCTGATAGATAATCACTTTTATTTTACGCGTCTTTTAAAATAGAATTGATATTTAAAAATTCAAGAGCGGTATTTATCATCGTTACGTCTTACTACGCTATATTCTTTTTGTGATACGTCTATTTAAACCCCATTATTAGCACTGTCCTTAAACAGCATTACATAACCCGGTAACAGTGACAGCATATAAAATCAAAACTGCTTAATAATCTGGGAAAGTTTTTCTTCGACTTGACTGCCCAACTCCAATAAGCCAGAGCTGTTACATAGAGTATGTTCGGACATTTTTTGCTTTTTGTCCAGAGAAATCTGAGAATTTTCGACATTTTTTATTTTTTGAATGCTCCAACGATCTCTCTTTAAGAGCCGATGATGGCGTAGTTTTTCCGTAACGTCTATAAATATCAATGTGTTACACCATTTTTCGTGCCCCACTTCCAATAACAATGGTATATCGAGAATAATGGCCTTACAGTCCACTTTTTTCTGCGCACTACTTATTTGCTTCCGTTCTTGCTCGCATATCATCGGGTGTAAATAGGTATTTAAAAGAGATCGCTTTGCCTCGTCATTAAATACGATATCGCCCAAACGAGACCTGTCGATCATTCCATCACTTGTTAAGATATCATCGCCAAAGGTTTTCCTTAAGTGGATAATCACGTCATTACGGGTCAATAGCACATGATTAATCTCATCAGCTGAAACAACATCGCATCCAAGCGCAGCAAACGCGTGCGCAACGGTGGTTTTGCCAGCACCAACACCACCTAGCAAACCAATAATGGGGACAATTGTTTTATCTGGTAATAACGCTTTATACATTCGTTTATTTACAATCCAACCAAGTTGCGCCCCATGCGACCTGCACTGCGATAGGTACATCAACATTTAAGGCGTTACACATCAAATCAGAGACCAACGTTTCCGTTGCCTGCTCGGTCCCTTTTTTACATTCAAATACCAATTCATCATGAACCTGTAATAATAACTTTAAGGGGAGTGCATCTGCAATAATCTGTTTGTGAATATTGTTCATAGCAATTTTGATCATATCTGCAGCGCTACCTTGAATAACGGTATTAACAGCCATCCGCTCTGCCAACTTTCGCTTCATACCATTTTTGGCATTAATATCGGGCAAAAGTCGCTGTCGCCCCATGATGGTTGTAACCAATCCCTCTTTTTGTGTTTCCGTAACCACCTTGTCGATGAATGTTTTAATGGTTTGATAGCGCGCAAAGTATTCATCGATAAACTGCTGGGCTTCATGCACAGCAATGCCTAAACTTTGACTTAAACCATAAGCTGTTTGCCCATAGATAATACCGAAATTAACCGCTTTTGCACAACGACGTTGTTCACTATCTACATCTGCTAACGAAATATTATAAACTTGAGATGCTACAAACTGATGAATATCTACATCATTTGCAAACGCTTCTAGCAAATCTGGGTCTTGGGTAAAATGGGCCAACAACCGCAATTCTATCTGTGAATAATCAGCCGCCAAAAGAATAGTGTTGGTATCTGGCGCAACAAAAGCGTTGCGAATTTCTTTACCCAAATCTGATCGTATCGGAATATTTTGCAAATTGGGGTCTGAGCTACTTAGCCGACCTGTCGCCGCAACGGCCTGATTAAATGAAGCATGAATGCGATTTGTTTTTAAATCTAACATTGATGGCAACTTATCGACATATGTATTTTTTAGTTTGGTCAATTGACGGTATTCTAAAACCAACTTCGGTACACAATGTTGCCACTTCAGTGATTCCAACACCTCTTGATTGGTTGAATAGCCAGTCTTCCCTTTTTTTCCTGTAGGTAATTGCAACGTTTCAAACAATACCACGGCTAACTGTTTCGGGGATGCAATATTAAATTCACACCCAGACGCATCATAAATCTCTGTTTCAAGGGTCTCAATACGCAATGCCATTTTATGTGAAAGCTTATTCAACGCCTGGCAATCTAGGGAAATGCCATTAAATTCCATTTCACAAAGCACGGCAACTAAAGGCATTTCGATTTCATAAAACAACTTAAACAGTGCGCCTGATTGAAGACGTTTACACAACACTTCATATAAACGCCACGTCACTTCGGCATCTTCCCCTGCATACTCAGCAGCAATATCCGTATCGACCATGTCAAAAGTAATCTGCTTCTTCCCTTTGCCAATTAACGCTTCTATTGAAATCGTTTCATAGCCGAGTAATTCTAAAGCAAGTGCATTTAAATTATGCCTTAACCTTGCAGAATCTACTAAGGACGATGCAACCATGGTATCAAAATAAACCCCTTGTACATCTATCCCTACCCCTTTCATAATGATCAAATCATATTTAATATTATGGCCAATTTTTTTGATCTTACCGTCACTCATAATAGGTGTCAGCAACGAAATGGTTTGGTCGATATCTAACAGTTTTTGCCCAAGCGGGGCTGCAACTGGAAGATAGTATGCTTTTTTGGGTTCCCAAGAAAAACTGATGCCAACCAAACTAGCGGCTACTGGATTTAAGGCCGTGGTTTCTGTATCAAAAGCAAAAATATTTTGTTTTGCCAATACCGCTATAAACCCAATAAGTTTTTCTTCAGTATCGATCAATATCGTTTCTGGTCGCTCTATCGACAAAGCTGGTGGTACTGCTACGCCATCGTTGTCACCTACCAATTGAAAAGTATCTTGACGCAAGTCGGTTAAAAACTTGGTGAAACCAAGTGTTTTATATAATGACGCCAACACATCGATATCTGGTTCTTGTAAGTGAAAATCAGCTTTGTTGATTTCAATCGGCGCATGCAAATCAATGGTCACCAACTGCTTACTCAATAATATTTGGTCGACATTGGCACGTAAACTATCGCCACGCTTACCCTTGATTTCGTCTTGCTTTTCTAAAAGCACATCTAATGATTGATACTTTTCGATCCACTGTTGTGCCGTTTTGGGGCCAACATCAGGGCAACCAGGGACGTTATCTGAGGTATCTCCGATGAGCGCCAATGCATCAATGACCTGATGTGGGGTAATGCCCTTTTTTTCTAATAAACTTGCTGCATCATGCACCAAATCCTTTTTAATATCATACATCACAATATTATCAGTAATCAATTGCTCAAAATCTTTGTCTTTAGAGCAAATACGTACAGGTATATCTTCTTTTTCTGCGTAATGACATAAAGTGCCAACCAAATCATCAGCCTCATAACCATCTAAACTGTAAGTCTTTATGTTCATTGCATGTAAGATTTCTTTGCACCTACGGATTTGAACGGGTAAATCATCTGGGGGGGCAGGGCGATTCGCCTTATATTCACTATAGAGCGTGTGACGAAAGGTTTTACCAGGTGAGTCTAAAGCTACAACCAACCAGTCGTTTTGACATTTTTTGACGAGTTTTTGCATGATCGTTGCAAATATATAGGTTGCCTTAGTCGGTTCGCCGGTAGGACTCGTAAATTGAGATCCCATCGGGGCATAATAGGCACTAAAAATTTGTGCTAAGCCATCAACAATATATAGTGTAGGGGGCATCTAAGTCAGTTCCAATTTCTAGCAAATATTATCTTTATTCATACATTTATATAAAATATCCATAAGAATACCATCTCAACAGATATTGTAAAGAAGATGATATGATGTTTCGCCAAGCTTTAAAGTAATAAATGTGGTTTTTTCGTTGACTATATCACCTATTTATGAGAATATACTGCCCTTAATTGTTGCGCCAATCCAGTGGGAATTTTAGATTGGCAAAATTATAAACCCTGACAAAAGCGATCAAATGCTTTCGAAAACTGATCGAGCAAATGACCAAAGACTTTTGTTGTATGCACCAACCTTACACTGACCCTCCCAAAGGAGAATGACCATGCCAGCTTCAAGAGGACACGCAAGTTCAAACAGTTCAAGCCTAGTCGCGCTGATTTTCTTTATCGCTTTTTCATTATTACTGCTTGCTTTTGGTGTATACCAATTTATGCAGAATGAACAACTCAAAAACAGTGAGCAAAGCGCAACCAAGAAACTCAACGATTTTGTTTCTTCTGCACAATTACAAAACCTTAAAAGTTTAAAAGGATCGGGCAGAAGCAACACCGTCATGAAGCAAGTCACAGCCGACATGCAGCAAATGGCACAACTGATCGGTGGCGCAAAAGAAATAGGTGGTGACGTCATTAGACTTAGAATGTCTGCTGATGAACAAGTGATCGATCTTAATGAAAATTTAATTGCACTATTGGGACAACGGTTCGAAGCCGAGTTAGGCGATCCAATTGCAACTGACGGCAATTTTATCGGTTTAGTTGCGACATGCGAATTATTATTAGCCGAACTTAAGAGAACCAAAACAAATCTTAAAGACCAAGTGTTACTGGCAAATAGCAATGCACTTGATCTTGAAAATCAAATTGCACAACAAAACAAAGAAAACAAAGCTTTAACCGAGATGGTTGAATTTCATGCCAAAGAGTCGGTTGCGCGCGAAAATAAATATACAAAAAATGAAGATGCCTTTAAAGAACGTTTTAATCGCAATACTGTCGCATTGGAAAGAAAACTCGATGAAATCAATGCCATCTTAGACGAGAGCAAAAAAACGGTCTCGCAAAACGAAAAAAATATGGAAGTATATATCGAGAAAAATAACATTCTTAAATCTGAACTGGCTAAATACAGACCTACACCCGATATCGAATTGGTCTCTTTAAAACCTGATGGTTTTATTGTATCAATCAACGAACCAGAGAGCATCGCATATATCAATCTTACCAATAAGGATCATATCTACCGGGGATTGACTTTTACCATCTATGATTCATACCAAGAAATCCCTAAACATGGTGTGGGCAAAGGGAGTATTGAAGTCATTGAAGTAATGGATACGATTTCAAAATGCCGCATCACAGATGTCGATCTTGCAAATCCTATCATGGAAAAGGATATTATTGCCAATCTCGTTTGGGATATCGATCGTAAATATACCTTTTGTGTCTCTGGCAACTTTAGCATTACTGATGACATGCCAGCTTCAATGGCAGGGCGCGAAATGATCGAGAACTTAATTGAAGGGTGGGGTGGAGAAGTGACAAGTGACGTTTCTGTTTCTACAGACTTTCTTGTCCTCGGTGTCGAACCATCACTACCAGAACGTAGGCCTTCAGACGCAGATATGGACGAACAACAAACCCCAGCATCTATCGCATATCGCAATGCCGAGAAAAACAATGCCGATTATTTTCATATTCGCCAAGAAGGTAAAGCGCTTGGCATCCCTACATTTGTACGCGAACGGTTTTTATACTTCATAGGTTACTACCAACAAGCCAACAATCCTTTGTAACAAACATTTTTACGCACTTAACTAAGTTAGTTCCTGTTACGGAAAGCTACTTTGTGAGAACGATCAAAAAAGTTTTGTTGAAGGACTTTACACATATAAATCTAAATTAACTTCGCTATAATAAAATAGTCTCAGAGCGTCATGCCACTTTTAATATCCAATTTCTTTATTAAAGCAGCGAAAGCGTAATAAATATATTCTCTTCGCTTGGTGAAATTGAATACTGTTAAGTGATCACTAATTGTTATATAATCTATGGGTTGATGTATAGCTAATTTTTGTGTTGCGCATATCAATTTTATATTAAACAAAATAATCATTTGGATTTCAATATGGCTCAAAAATTTATTTCTATTCGTGGTGCGAAAGAACACAACCTTAAAGATATTGATGTCAAAATTCCTCGAGATAAGCTTGTTGTAATAACAGGCTTAAGTGGGTCGGGTAAAAGCTCGCTTGCTTTTGATACTATTTACGCTGAAGGGCAGCGAAAATATGTTGAATCACTTAGTGCTTACGCCAGACAATTTTTAGACAAAATACAAAAGCCAGACGTAGAACAAATAGAAGGACTACCACCAACGATAGCAATCGAACAACGCATCGGTGGCCACAACCCAAGATCTACCGTAGCGACAACCACTGAAATATATGATTATATGAGGCTGTTGTTTGCGAGGGTCGGCGATCCACACTGTTATAAATGTCAAAAACCAATAACCACTTCACATCCTGGCCAAATAGCCGATGCGTTATTGGCATTGCCTAAAGATAGTCGAATTCAAATTTGTGCCCCCTTAATCCGCGGGCAAAAAGGTGAACATGTTGATATCATTCAAAAAGTCCAGCGAGAAGGATTTGTCCGAATCCGTATTGACGGGGAACTATATGAAATCAAGAATACGCCGACCTTAAACCCCAAAAAAGTGCACTCAATCGAATCTGTTATAGATCGACTGGTGATCAAGTCATCGGTACGGTCGCGCTTAGTTGATTCTATAGAAATAGCCCTTAAACTTGGTGATGGTTTAACAATGGTATTGGTTGAAACCCAAAAAGGGGTGTGGCGTGAAATATATTATTCAGAAAAATATGCATGTCTAGATCATCCAGGTGCATCCCTACCTGAATTATCACCCAGATGTTTTAGTTTTAATTCACCCTATGGTGCATGCCCTAGTTGTGATGGTTTAGGCAATATTTTAGAATTTGACACAAACCTTATCATACCAGACAGCTCACTAGCACTGTCAGAGGGTGCCATTGATGCATGGCGGCATGGTGGCAAGCGTATGAATATATTTTATGCCAAATTACTCAAGAAGTTTTGTCGCGCCTTTAAAGTAGATATCGATGCGCCATTTAAATCGCTACCTGCAAAAGCAAGGCGTGCACTCGTTGAAGGTACAACAAAAGGAGAGACACCTGCATTCGAGGGCGTTGTACCCAATCTCACCAAAAGATTTCAAAATACCGATTCTGTTTTTGTAAAAGCAAGACTACACAGTTACCTTTCAGAACAACCGTGCGGAAAATGTCACGGCGCAAGATTACGAAAAGAATCTTTAGCTGTACTGATAGACGGTAAAAATATTAATGAACTTTCTGTTATGAGTATAAAAGATGCTAATCTTTTTTTTAACTCCTTAACATTTTCAAAAGAAAAAGAACGTATCGCAAAATTGGTTTTAAAGGAGCTTCGTGATCGACTTTCATTTTTAGACCGTGTTGGACTCAACTATCTCTCCCTCAGTCGTACCAGCGGTTCACTTTCAGGTGGTGAAGCACAGCGTATTCGTCTTGCCACTCAAATTGGTTCATCACTTGTTGGTGTATGCTACGTGCTTGATGAACCTTCTATTGGATTGCACCAACGCGATAACGAACGCCTCATTCAAACCTTACGTAAATTATCAGACATCGGTAACACCGTCATAGTCGTTGAACATGACGAAGAAACCATGGAAGCTGCAGATTGCATATTTGACATTGGCCCCAAAGCAGGTGCACGCGGTGGACAAGTTGTTGCATTTGGTTCAATAGATGCGATTAAAAAAGAACCGACCTCCCTTACTGGCATGTACCTTTCGGGAGAACGAGAAATCAAAGTGCCAGCGAAGCGTCGCAAGGTCAACCTAAAAAATTGTATCGCGCTCAAAGAAGTCACTCAAAATAATCTGCAAAATGTCACGGTGCAATTTCCATTGGAAGTAATGACATGTGTAACAGGCGTCAGTGGCTCTGGTAAAAGCTCATTGGTAAGGCAAGTATTACTACCAGCGATGAAACGCACACTTTATAAGAGCAAAGAAAAACCTGGTGCCTTTAAAACAATTTTAGGTATGAAACGTATCGATAAAGTAATCGAAATTGATCAAAGCCCTATCGGTAGAACCCCACGCAGTAATCCAGCAACATATACAGGTGTTTTTGATTTAATACGCGCATTATTTACCAAGACACGTGAAGCAAAAATTCGTGGTTATAAACCTGGTCGTTTTAGTTTTAATGTTAAAGGTGGTCGATGTGAAGATTGCCAAGGGGCTGGCACCAAAAAAATAGAAATGCATTTTTTGCCCGATGTATATGTTGAATGTGAATCATGCCAAGGGGCAAGATACAATAGTGAAACACTTGATATTCGATTTAAGGGCAAAAACATTGCTGATATCTTAAGCATGTCTGTATCGGATGCATTAATATTTTTTGACAACTTTCCCAAAATAAAACAGCTCTTACAAGCACTTAACCAGGTTGGATTAGGGTATATTACCCTAGGACAAGCATCAACCACTTTAAGTGGCGGTGAAGCACAGCGGGTCAAGCTAGCTTCAGAACTCGGTAAACCAAATACCAGTCATACTTTTTACATCTTAGACGAACCAACAACGGGACTTCATTTTTCTGATATTCATAATTTACTTAATGTATTAGAACGACTCGTCTCGCTGGGCAACACCATCGTGATAATCGAACATAATCTCGATGTTATCAAGATGGCTGATCATATCATTGATCTCGGTCCAGACGGCGGTGTAGGTGGTGGAGAAATCATTGCTATTGGTACCCCAGAAGAAGTCGCCAAAAACAAAGCGAGTGTCACAGGCAAATACCTTAAAAGCAAGCTGCCTGGCGGCAAGAAAAAAGTGGTTAAAAAAGTGGTTAAAAAAATAAAAACGAAAGTTAAAAAACGAAAAGCCGTTAAAAAAACTTAGCGTCTTTTATGGTTTTTTACGCTTCCTATCTTTTTCTGCCTTTTTGGACGCTTTCCTAGAATCTACGCGCGCTTTGTTTGCACTGTATTGACATTTAGGACAAATATCGCCATAAGTACCCCGTGGTGTAAACGGCTTTCTTAAAAAGACAGTACCACACTCGACCTCAGGATTTTGACATTTGATACCAAGATAGACAGACCATTCTGCACAGGTTGGGCACAAGAAAGGTATTGATTCTTTTGAGGTAATACGCCCCATATTATTTTTAAGATTGTTCTCTGCCACTTCGTAACTATCAAGACTAGAGTCTGCCATCCCAAAATCTAAGCCGCGCCTTTGATTTAACTTTACGGTATATTCAATAAATTCTTGTGATTTATCAGGATCTGAGTCTTTAAAGCTTTCAAAGTCAGAGACCTGACGGATCTCTAATTCTTCATTGGTAATCTCCGAAGTATAATCACATGGTTGTTCGTCAACCACATTTCGACATTTCAGAACTGGATCAGGATAGGTAGACTTTGAATTGCCTGGAGAAAAAACCATTACAAAGCCAACGATAACTACACAAAAGCTTGCAAGAAGCCCCCAAAAAGACAAGTCTTGTTTCACTTCCATAAATGCCATAACGATGCTCCTGATAATACAAACAAAATAATATAATTAAATTATTACGCCTCTAAGTATATTAAGCTAACGTGTAATACCCCTATTGTCAAGATATCAATCCATATACTTTCCCATCAAAGCATTATTTTTTAGCGATAAAGATACGCCCCCTTAGCGTAACCCTGATTAAGCGAGTAGATCTATTTCACTTTTTTAATAGACTCGGTACTTCCATTTTAAGTAGAATCCAGCATTGATTCACGCCTATTTCACCGTTAAAATTGAATATAAAACCGTAGCAAGCTCAAAATATGAATATAGGAAATCAATATATAAACAATCATGCGTGAAAAAATAACCATTCAAACACTATTAAACCATAAACAGGCAGGCAAAGGGATTTCAATGTTGACCTGCTATGACTATGCAACGGCCACATCCCTTGAAGCGGCGGAAATTGATACCATATTAGTTGGTGATTCACTCGCTTCTGTATTATTGGGGTACCGTTCGACAATCCCTGCAGAAATGGATTTAATGATTGCCCTTAGTTTGGCTGTTCGAAAAGGTGCACCATCAGCTTACTTAATAGGCGATATGCCTTTTCTGAGCTATCAACCAAGTATTGAGCATGCCATGCTCAATGCCGGCCGCTTTTTAAAAGAGGCACAATGCGACGCCGTTAAATTAGAAGTATCCCAATATCATGAACCCATTGTAAAGGCACTTAGCGAAGCTGGTATTTCTGTGATGGCGCATATTGGATTACGGCCACAACATATCGATAAAGTAGGTCAATATAAATGCCAAGGTAAGACCATTGCGCAAGCCAAGGCGATCATCGAAGATGCCAAGCGAATGGAGGATGCCGGCGCAACGACCATATTATTAGAGGCAGTCACCACAGAAGTCGCCCAAAAGGTAACCGAAATATGCACCATTCCAGTGATAAGCTGTGGATCTGGCCCCGCCTGTGACGGGCAAGTATTGGTTATCCATGACCTCCTTGGGTTACCTGGTGCCAGTGATGCTAAATTCATCAAACAATATGGGCAACTTGGCCTACAAATGACGTCATGTATAAAACAATATATTGAAGAGGTTGCCGTAAAATCGTTTCCCGCGCCCCAACATTGTTATCACATGGTGGCAAGTGATAAATCGCAACTTGAAAAATTGTAATTCAACAAAATAAATGAAATGGTTTTCAAACTTTGACATATATACGATAGACCGTTACAATTATAAGACATGCCTCGACTATTATGGTATATAGAATATAGCCACTCGTCGCAGAACCATGTAGACATGAATAATATAACTAAACAATGACATATGGGTAAATACCCACCACTAAATATATAGCAGAAAAATGGCCAAAAAGAAAAAGTCTCCTCAAGATATCTTCAATCAATTTGATACCACCAACTTAGACGATGTCGAAATAGATGTCACCTCTGATATTATAGATATCCCGCAAATTAAAAATGGACTCGCAGGTCGTGCGGCGAAATCATCTCCAAACAAAACCAAAAAAGAAGCGCCCTCAGAAAATGACGAACATACAATTCCTTCTGAAATCGGCATACTCGCATTACGTAATGCATTGGTTTTTCCAGGCACCGTTATTCCCTTAGCTGTTGGTCGCCCCAAATCAAGACAGCTACTTGAAGCACTATTGCCACAACACAAACATATCGGTGTCTTGACACAGATAGACCCAGCCGAAGATGACCCTCAAGCAGATGGCCTCTACCACATTGGGACCATTGTTTCGGTACTTAAAATGTTAAAATTACCCGATGGCCAAAATTCACTCGTTGTACATGGGGTAACGCGATTCAAAGTCGTTGAATGGTTAGATTTTGACCATTACATACGGGCAAAAATTGAACCACTTGAAACAACAGTCAAAAAAAGTAAGGCACTCAATGCGCTAGTCAATTCTGTCAGACAGATGGCAAACCAAATGGTTGAATTGACACCGAACATTCCAGAAGAAGTCAACGTCGTCCTTAATAATATTGAAGACCCTGGCGCGCTGGCAGATTTCCTAGCAGCCAACATTAATATTTCAGTTCACGAAAAACAAGAGATTTTAGAAATTCTCGAAGTCAAACCCAGATTAGAACGGCTCTCTGTACTGCTGGCCAATCAAATTGAACTGCTCGCCCTAAGTGATAAGATTCAAAATCAGGTGAATCAATCCATTGACAAAACACAGCGCGAATATTATTTGCAGGAACAACTCCGTGTGATTCAAGATGAACTTGGTCATGGTGATCAAAAGAGCACCGAAATCCAAGACCTTCGCAACATGATTGCAGATGCCGCCATGCCTGATGAAACCGAAGAGGAAGCACTCAAAGAGTTAGAGCGGCTCTCACGTATCCCAACAATGAGTCCTGAATTTAGTGTATTGCGCACTTACATAGAGTGGTTGTGTGATCTGCCATGGGCCATCGCATCTGACGACAAGCTCAATCTAAAACAAGCGATGCGTATATTAAATCAAGACCATTATGATTTACAAAAAGTAAAAAAACGGATTATCGAGTTTCTTGCAGTTCGCAGGCTAAACCCTAACGGACGAAGCCCTATACTTTGTTTCGCTGGCCCACCAGGTGTAGGTAAAACATCATTAGGCAAAAGCATTGCACGCGCTATGGGTAGAAAATTTTCCCGTATTTCGCTCGGTGGTGTTCGTGATGAGGCAGACATTCGCGGGCATAGGCGGACATATATTGGTGCATTACCTGGTAGAATTATTCAGGAACTCAAAAAGTGTGGGACACGAAATCCAGTGTTTATGCTTGATGAAATCGATAAAATTGGTCAAGACTTCAGAGGAGATCCCGCCTCAGCTTTGTTAGAAGTTTTAGATCCAGAACAAAACGATACGTTTACGGATCATTATATAGAACATGCTTTTGATTTATCACAGGTCATGTTTATAGCCACAGCCAATTATATGGGCAATGTGCCCCACGCATTACAAGACCGAATGGAAGTCATAGAATTACCCGGCTATTCTACCGAAGATAAATTGCCTATATGCAAAAAATATATTGTGCCGCGACAAATAAAGGAAAATGGATTAACACCCTCAACTTTAAAATTTAAAGATGATGCAATCTTGAAAGTGATTGAATCATATACACGCGAAGCTGGTGTACGTAACCTTGATCGAAAAATTGCGGCCTTATGTCGTTCTGTCGCTGCAGAAGTTGCAGGGGGAGACCGAAAAAGCGCAACCATCACTAACAATGCGGTCGTCAAGTATTTAGGTCCAGAACTCATTTCACCGGAAGTTGCATTAAGAACCAGTACCGCTGGCGTCGCAACAGGATTAGCTTACACACCAGCTGGCGGCGAAATACTATTTATTGAAGCAACTAAAATTCCAGGTAGTGGTCGTTTGATACTCACTGGCCAATTAGGCGATGTCATGAAAGAGAGTGCCCAAACAGCGCTCACTGTTTTAAAAAGCCTTGTCGTAAATAAAACAAAATTTAAAGGGAAAAAAAGCTTATTGGCAATGGCCGCTTTTTTAGAAGACGAAGACCTCTTTAAGAAGTTTGACATTCATATTCATGTACCAGCAGGTGCTATTCCTAAAGACGGCCCTTCTGCTGGCCTTGCAATGTGTACAGCCATTGCATCGATGTTATCAAACACACCGATTCGGCCCGATGTCGCCATGACTGGTGAAATAACCTTGCGTGGGTTAGCATTGCCTATCGGCGGATTAAAAGAAAAAGTTTTGGCCGCAAAACGCGCTGGCATCAAAACAATTATCATTCCCGAACAAAACACAAAAGATTTGGTCGACTTATCAAAAAGCGCACTAAGAGGCCTTAAATTTGTCTCGGTACGGCATGTAGACAAAGTATTACAAACAGCATTTGATGTATAATAAAACGAATAAATTTGCAATGAGACTAAATAGAAACAACCGCCAACGGAATATGCCATATGAATGATAATAGGGACCCATTGTTTATGTGTGAATCTATAAACAATAGTACTGCCGGATTGATTTCCTTTACAGTACCCGTTTTGGCTGCATCACAAAACGAGCAGCTCACTGCTGAATTTTTAGCGTTGACTAACCAACAAGCGTATGACAACTACATATTGGATTTGTCATCGATAAAAATGTTATCTAGCCAAACCTTATCTGTTTTTTTACAGCTAAGAAAAATATTAGAAGACCGTGGCAAAGTAGTTATTAGCGGTATTGACCCTGGTTTATATCGTGTCTTTAAAATTACTGGTTTGCATAATTTATTTATATTTTGTAATAATAACGAAGAAGCCATTCAAACGCTTCAATAGAAAACGAGCCTTAACATATGTTGTCTAATATGTATATTCAAACCCAATTTTCCATTTTCTTGATTAATAAACCTGGCGTATTGGCACACACCCTTGAGGTGCTCGCTAAACAAAAAGTAAACATCTTGGCAATGACCATGATGGACTCTGCAGAACATGGCGTACTACGATTAGTCACTAAAGACAGAGACTATACCGCAAATGTACTCAAGGGCTTAAGCTTAACCGTCAATGAAACAGACGTGTTGTGCCTTACCCTTTCTAATCAGGCTGGTGCACTAGCTGAAGTCGCACGAAAACTTTCCCTTGAGCATATGAATATAACGTATGCGTATTGTACCGCTGGTGCCCGAGGTGGTAAAACAACAGGAATAATTAAGGTATCTGACATCGCCAAAGCGATTAAAGTTTTGACTAAAAAGGGCCCTCGCACACCACCTAAAGTAACTACTAAAAAGAAAAAACCAACAGGCACCAGTAAAGCAGCTAAACGACGTGCAAAATAATATGTGCCTGTTTCAGAAACCCAAGGGGCTAAGCCTTAAACACTTTTTCTCTAGATATAAATAATTTTTTGTGATTATTTATGCCAAAATTCATTCCACCGTATATACTTTACAATGTTAGCATTTCAATTTAAACGTGTGACTTTTATACAATCACCAATAGCTTACCGAGGCGTTGTTTTTAGGTTTGTAATATTTCTCCTTAAACAGTGCTTGTGCTTTAAATATGTTGCAATCAAAAAACGATGGCAACGAGATCGTGTTGCCATAATGCTCACATCTGAGGTGATTGTACTTGACTTTTATATAGGCATTTTCATATGCATTCTGACAGTACTGTCAACGACAATACAATTTTAATCGTTACGGGATCAACGCTACGTGCTGAACAGTACGATAGACCCCTTGCGTACCAGTTGCGAAAAGAAGTATTTAAAACCTTTACCGAAATTACAGCACCAGCAATATACGCCATGCCCCTTGAGGTCATTGTACTATCAGATTTATGGTATCTAAACAGTGAACAACTCCATGATCTACCAACAATTTCAATAGGTGGCCCAAATGCCAATGGTGTCTCTGCCTTCTATTACAATAAGTTGGATCATAAACTATCTGTAAACGACTCTGTTTTAATCCAAATGGACCCATATTTACAAAATCTTAAAGTTGCTGTTTGGGGACAAAATCATATGAGCACACAAGAAGCGACCGATATCTTTATCAAACAAAGTTATCTGGCAGAGTTTGTTTCTGCAGTATCTCGTAATTATAATGAAATATAATAGTATCGATAACACTATTTACACACATCGCCACACCCTGCCTTGCAAATAACAGTGCCACAGCTTAATATTCGTTAAGGAAAATGCACCTCACATTCGTTCAATGCAAACTTTAGCTTGCCAACACGCTATAAAGCGGTTATAAAACGATAAAATAGATTTTTCAATGACTATAACTTACAGTAGGAAAAAAAATGGCCAAAAAGAAAACTAATGTGAATTCGGAAACTTATTTATTTACCAGCGAATCTGTCTCAATGGGGCATCCTGACAAAGTCGCTGATCAAGTATCAGATGCTATTTTAGATGCAATGCTCGCTCAGGATCCTGAAAGCCGTGTCGCTTGTGAAACAATGGTCACAACAGGCCTTGTCGTTGTTGCAGGTGAAGTAACCACGAAAGCATATGTCGATATCGCATCGGTTGTGCGCAAAACGATTAAGGAAATTGGTTATACCGATCCTAATTATGGCTTTGATGCCACAAATTGTGCTGTAATGGCTACCCTTGATGAACAATCACCTGATATTTCTCAAGGTGTCACCAAAGGGAAAGGGCTTCACAAAGAACAAGGGGCCGGCGACCAAGGCTTGATGTTTGGTTATGCTTGCCGAGAAACTGCTACACTTATGCCACTAGCCATTCATCTCTCGCATAGATTGGTTGAAAAAATGGCTAAAGTACGCCAATCAAAAAAATCTATGAAATGGTTAAGGCCAGATTCTAAAAGCCAAGTCACCATTGAATACGATAAAAATGATAAACCACTCAGAATTCATACAGTTGTTATATCTACCCAACATGATCCTGATATTTCACAAGCAAATATCAAAAAACAAATTATTAAAGAAGTTATTTTGCCAATGTTGCCAAAAAAACTTGTTGATAAAAAAATGATTATTCATGTAAACCCAACAGGAAAATTTGTCATCGGTGGGCCACATGGTGATTGTGGTTTGACAGGACGAAAAATCATTGTCGACACATACGGTGGTATGGGCCGTCATGGTGGTGGTGCCTTTAGTGGTAAAGACCCAAGTAAAGTCGATCGATCAGCCTGCTACATGGCACGTTACGTCGCAAAGAATATTGTTGCTGCCAAAATTGCCGATAGATGTGAAGTACAACTCGCGTATGCCATTGGTGTACCTGAACCTGTTTCAGTTAAAGTAGATACTTTTGGTACTGGCAAAATTGAAGATGTCAAAATAACCAAACTCGTTCGCGATGTATTTCCACTCACACCAGCGGGGCTCATCAAACACCTAAAACTGAAACGCCCAATTTATCAAACAACGGCGAGACATGGTCATTTTGGTCGTACAGAAGAAACCTTTACTTGGGAAAAAACAGACCAAGCAAAAAACCTAGCCAAACGCGCTGGCATATAAATAAAGACTTAAAAAGGGTCGCCTCCAAAAAGGCGACCCTTTTTTTATGAATAGACACAATGGGATTTAAATAAAAACAATTTTTCCATCCATCCGTACGCACGCAGAGCGCTTTCTGTGCCGCCTGCAGGGCATTCTGTGGTTAACGATTTTAAAAGTCATTTCCCGAAACATCGGGATTAAAACGAATACCCATCAATGTATTAAATAACATTAGATGGTGTTGCCTAAATCACGATATATAGATATCGCAAATTGTCGCAGTCGCTAAAAGCACACTTACGATGCCGTTAATGGTAGCGAATGCCATTTGGATACGTTTCATTTTTCCGCCCCAAACCAAAACATGTTCGAAAATTAATAAGACGATGACCAGTAAAACGGCCACAAAATAAATGCTTCCTAGTAGATGTGGTTGCAAAAGGGCAAACCAAAACAGTCCAGAGACAGCCATAGAATGACAAAAGCGACTAATCCAAAGTGCCCCTTTGGCGCCAAACCGTGCAGGTATAGAATTAAGGCCTTCTTTGCGATCAACTTCAATATCTTGACATGCATAAATAATATCAAACCCACATGTCCATAACATCACAGAAATGCCTAAAACAATAATCGGTAATTTTAAGATAGGCCCTGTCGGGGGAGATATTGCAATCCATGCACCTACTGGCGCCAACATCAAAGATGCGCCCAACCATAAATGACATAAATAAGTAAACCGCTTGGTCAATGAATAACCACAGATAAAGACCAAAAAGGGTATCGAAAGTATTAGAGGCCATATATTACCATACCCAAAAAAAAGACCTATAGGATAATAAAAGAGGGTACAGGTGCCAATAAATATAACAATACATATCATCATAAAATACCATGCACTTGCTACCGAAATAAGGCCAGCAGGAATCTCCCTTTTGTGTGTCCTGATATTTCTAGCATCAATATGTCGATCTACGATACGATTAAAAGTCATCGCCACAGCACGCGCGGTCACCATGCAAATAACAATCAATGCTATTTTTCCTATTGCAGGTGTGCCGCCTATGCCACCATTGGCCGCTAGGAAAGTAGCAATCAATGCAAAAGGCATTGCTAAAACTGAATGTGAAATTTTGATCATCCCCAAGATATCAACAATGGTGCGCATCAAATAAACCTCTAAATATATAATTAAATAGTGATTATAAATAAAATAGTGCGCCGAACAATGTCAAATTTTGAGGATATCACTGATAATTTGATCGACAAGGGATCGTGTTAGCCTTAGTGCTTTACTTCATAGATCTTCAATTACGATTGAAAATTACATTTTTTATCGGTACAATACAACAAGACATATCACTTAGGCAGATGCTGTAGCTGTGCGGTGAAGAAAGCAAAAATATTTTAGAGTAACCAATGCCAGAGATAGAAACAACACCTCATTTTGAAACCCATTTCACCAAAGATGTTGCCAACATTGAAGTGTGTATGGCAAAATATTTAAACGAAACAAACATCGAGCCAACCTTGCATGATGCTGTAATGTACTCTATCGATGCAGGCGGTAAACGCCTTAGGCCCCTTATGACATTATGGAGCTGTGTTGCAGCTGGCGGCGACCCTAAAATTGCTATGCCTGCTGCATGTGCCATCGAAATGATTCATACATATTCTCTCATTCATGATGATTTGCCTGCTATGGATGACGATAAACTTAGGCGTGGCAAACCGACAAATCATATCGTTTTTGGCGACGCTGTTGCACTATTGGCTGGCGACGCATTGTTGACATATGCCTTTAGCACCGTGGCAACCCATATCAAAGAGAGTGAAATTGCACAAAAAGTAATCATCGCCCTTGGCGATGCAGCGGGTGCCAATGGTATGATTGGTGGGCAAGCTGCCGATATTTTAAATGAACACAATCCCAAACCTTCTCTAGAGTTGGTACAATATATTCATCTACATAAAACAGCCAAAATGTTTGAGGCAACCGGTCGCATGGGGGCCATTTGTGCAGGTGGTAATCCAGACACCATAAATCGGCTCGGTACATATGGATTAAAATTGGGTTTGGCATTTCAAATTATCGATGATTTACTTGACTTAACCAGTACACCTGAAGCAATGGGAAAAGAAACCCAAAAAGATAGTAATGCAGGCAAGCTAACGTACCCTGGGATTGTCTCAATTGCACAAGCAAAAAAGGATGCCGATGACTTATTAAATGAAGCACTCAGCGCAATAGACGGCCTAAACGAACATAGCGACTTGTTGCGACAACTTGCACTTAAGTTAGCACAGAGGACTTCCTAATATAAATATGCAATATAAATATTTAAAAAAAATCACCACCCATAGCCAACTGCGCGAATTAAATATGGAATCGCTCGTAGAATTTGCTGCTGAAATACGGCATCGCATCACCAATGCTGTTTCAGCACATGGCGGTCATTTAGCCAGCAATCTCGGTGTCGTTGAACTCACAATCGCTTTACATTATGTGTATGATTTTTATGAAGACTCCCTTGTATTTGATGTAGGTCACCAATGTTATGTCCATAAAATGATTACCGGGCGCGTCGATGCTTTCGATAAATTAAGGCAACAAAATGGGCTTAGTGGTTTTCCTTCTCCCAAAGAAAGTGGTGCTGATCCATTTTATGTCGGCCATGCTGGTACAGCCATCGCGACATCCGTTGGGCTTGCACTTGGTGCACAAATGCAACAATCAAATGAACATATTGTCGCATTTGTTGGTGATGCATCAATTGTTAATGGGGTTGCTTTTGAAGGCTTAAATAATATTTCAAAAGTAAAAAGGCAAATGTTACTGGTCTTTAATGATAATTCTATGGGTATTAGTAAAACCGAAGGTGGTTTTGCGAGATACCTTGAAGGGTTACGCGTAAGCCACTCTTATGAAGAATTTCACAAGCGAACCAAAAAGATGTTATTAGGGTTACCAATTATTGGTGGTAAAATTAAGGACACGCTTGGGAGGATTAAGGACGGGATTAAATCAAGTATTCAAGGTACCCATCAAGGATTCGATCATTTGGGTATACCTTATTTTGGTCCTATCGACGGGCATGATCTACCATCCCTTATTAAATTACTCACCGTATTTAAAGATGTCGATCATCCTTTATTGTTACATGTTAACACCAAAAAAGGACACGGCTTTGAACCTGCAATCAAAGACCCCTGTACCTTCCATTCCCCCGCAGCATTTGATTTAACCGGCGAAACAGCGACAATGCGTGACAGTAAAGGAAAATCGTTTACAAAAGCATTTTCCCAAATCATGTCAGAATATATGGCACAAGATGAAAAAATTGTTGTCCTTACCGCTGCGATGCCAGGAGGCACCGGCGTGGATAAACTTCAAGAACAATTTCCCCACAGAACGCTTGATGTCGGCATCGCTGAAAGTGCCGGCATAGATATCGCCGCAGGATTAGCCAAAAGCGGCATGAAGCCTGTTGTTGCTATCTACTCTACCTTTATGCAGCGCGGTTTCGATCAAATATTCCAGGAAGTAACCTTGCAAGATTTACCTGTAATTTTCTGTATGGACCGCGCAGGCATGGTCGGCGGTGATGGCGCAGTACATCAAGGGTTTTGTGATATTGCGTTTATGCGCTGCTTACCTAACATGATAGTAGCTGCGCCTGCAGACGAGAGTGATCTCAAAAGCGTACTTAAATTTGCTTTACAATCATCACATCCCGTTGCAATCCGCTACCCTAGAGATAATGTATGTGACCAACGCCTTGTCGATCCAAAAATTGAACAGACGCCTTTTCAATTGGGTAAAGCACAATGGATGAAACATGGCAAAGATATCGTTGTTGTTGCTTATGGCGTCATGGTTGAACAAGCACTTATTGCGGCAGATAATCTATCACGCCAAGCGATTGATGTCGGTGTCGTCAATGCACGGTTTGCCAAACCATTAGACGCGCAACTCATTGATACCCTTTTATCTGACAGATTAAGTACGCCGGTCATCACCGTTGAAGATCATTCTTTGGCAGGTGGATTCGGTGCTGCAGTATTAGAACACGCCCAGGCACATCAGCTTAATATGAAAAATCTGCACGCACTTGGTTTACCAGATAAATATATAGAACAAAACAGCCGGGCTGGTCAATTAGCCGAAGTTGGCATTGACGCTTTGGGTATAGAAAATAAAATCAAAGCAATCCTTAAAATAGTCACCACTGATACACCTCGCGACAAAAATAAAACAGCACAATACAACAGAACATAGAAAAAAAATTATGACAGATCGTTTAAAACAAAAACGCGTTATCTTATTTGCCAAACCTGGTAGCCCGCAAGTTGCGCCAAAGAGCAAGGAGCTCCTTGCTTGGTTAAACGAAAGGGTTACGGTTGTTGCCAATAATATCGAAAACACAGAAGATATAAAGTCGTTTCCAGAAGCAGATTATGCAATCGTTATCGGTGGAGACGGTTCAGTCTTATCCACTGTACGAAAGTTAGGGACAAAACAAATACCTGTCATCGGTGTCGATATGGGTAAGCTAGGCTTTTTACTTGAGTTTTCTATCAACGACCTTAAAACACATTTTGAACAACTATTATCAGATGAAACACTTATTACTGACCGAATGATGTTTGATTGTGTTTTCACCCGTAACAATGAGTCAAAACACTATCTCGTGGTCAATGAGCTTTCCATTTCTACTGGAAAACCTTTTCAAATGATTGAAGTAGGTATTAATATAGGTGAAGAGGTGCTTGGTGTTTGTCGTGGGGACGGGCTCGTTGTCAGCACATCTACGGGATCAACCGCACATAACCTTGCAGCAGGCGGCCCAATCCTTGATGCAAAAATTATTGGTGCCATTATCACGCCGCTTGTGCCACATTCCCTAAGTTTTCGGCCAGTGGTAGTGAGTTTAGATACGCCTATTATTTTGACGACACCTAACTTGATGCCAGCAGACGAAATTGCGGAAATTAATGACAAAAACCATGCCCAAGCAACCTTATTGGTCGATGGTGTATGTATGGAAGAATTATGCAGTAATGACGTGATTACTATCACTAAGTCTACTACTGGCTTTAAATTAGTTCGCCACCCCAAATTAGGTCGATGGCGCTTGCTCAACTCTAAATTACGGTGGGGTGCATCTCCAAATTACAATACATAAAGCTGCGCATCAAAAAACAACGTAACTGGTAAACTTTACTTACCAGCACATTCGAAACGGGTATGAAAATGAATCAATACATTATACTTTTAACGACAGTCGTCATCATGATCCAAAGTGCCCTTATTTACGGACAGCAATATATCAACCAATCAGGCCGCGCTTTAGATGCGAATTTAAGACTAGGCTCTATGGGGATCAATAGTCCTTATCGATGGGAATCTATCAACCGCAATAACCAACTCATGACTGGTAATATCGGCGGGGGCAGAAGCTTTAAAGGGATTATCCCTTACGGGAGCCAGCAAGAGCTAAGTAATGGTGTTTCTTTTGGCTTAAATACATTAAATAATTTCAGGCGTGATTCTGTCTCTGCAAGCAATTTAAATAATTCAGGCATAAATAATCCCATGCCATATTATAATAATACGACCGTTTCGCGTTACAATAATGGATTGAACTATAATATCAGAGATCAATACCGAGCCAACGCATCATACGATAATACAAATAAATATCAGAATAAAGTTAATCGTGTACTATCTGTAGACAACTATCGACCCTTGAGTATAAATAATCGAAAAAGCAATTCTAATTTGCAACTGTTGCCTTTTAAAATGAATGAAGTCGACACCAACGAACCGATTAATCAAAACCCAAACTTGCCTTTTAATCATAATTTAACCAGTCGCGCTGCACTGTTAATGCAAGACAACACTGAAATAGACAACAATCAAGATATCATTCATGACGATATCTTAGATAGTAAAATGCCTGAAAGTTTTTATTTAGAGCAGTCACCTAAAACATCTCAAGAAGAAACAACGACCAGCGATCAAACAACCAATGTTTTCTACAAAAAAAACATAAACAAAAGTAACACCTTAACTTCTAAAAATATAAACGAAGAAACTACGCCGCAAACAAACGAACCAGACGATTCAAATGCCACCTCGGTTTCAAAGATGCCAACCATTACTTTTGGTAACGAATCAAATTCAACAACACCTAAAATAATAATGAAAAACGAAAATGCTTTTAATAAAGCAATGGCGCAGGGTGAAACAAATATGCGTGCAGGTCAATATTATAAAGCCGCAGACAGTTATGATCTTGCTGGAAAATTTGCAAAGCACCACCCACTACATGCTTTAGCCAAAAGTCACGCTTTATTTGGTGCAGGTGAATATATGAGTAGTGCTTATTTTTTAAATCAAGCATTTACCCTTTCACCAACACTCTCTCTGCGCACATTTGAGTTACCTGCTATCTTATCTCAAGAAGGTGTTATCGCAGATAGACTTGCTGAGCTTGATAAATATATAGATCGCACCGAACACCCCATGCTTTATTTCCTAAGAGGATATATCGCTATCCAACAAAACAATATGCCATTGGCAAATGAATCGTTACAAAAAGCGCTTCTCATTCAACCAAATACAAAATCAGTTGAACTTCTTTTAGAATCAATGCCTAATGAGCAATAAAAGACCACAAATTGTCGTTGGTATTACAGGGGGGTCTGGTGCTATTTATGCTAAGCGTGTGATTGATTTATTAGCACACGCCGATTGTCATGTACACATCATCTTTTCAAAATATGGAAAAGATGTGTATCAACATGAGGTAAGCGAGCTAAAGCAGCCATTAAGCGCCAATACAATAATTGGCCGCCATTATGATCATATGACATTTCACAATAACGACAATATGTTTGACGCACTTGCCAGCGGTTCTCACCAAGTCGACCAAATGGTAATCATCCCCTGCTCCACCCATACTATGGCCGCCATGGCAAGTGGACTATGCGACACATTATTACTAAGAAGTGCATATGTTACTTTAAAAGAAAGACGCCCCTTGATTGTTGTTTCAAGAGAAACACCTGTAACATCCATAGACCTTGATAACATGTTAAAACTTACTCACGCTGGCGCAATCATTTGCCCTGCATCTCCTGGTTTTTATATGAAACCGAAAACCGTAGACGACCTTGTAGACGGTATGGCATCAAAAGTACTTGATCTACTTAAAGTCCCCCACAACCTAAACACCCGTTGGTGTTAACACCAAAATCACCACCGCGTCTGGTGGATTGCTGGCTTATTTCTTATAGCGGACAAACGGAACAAGTTACATTATGTGCGTAATCAGTGCATCGTGCTCTGATCGAGAACAACTGCGGTACTTAACCGTATTACAATTTGAAGGTCGCCCTCGATGCCTTACTTGTGACGAACA
>Ga0255039_10000050_pt1 | contig 34314 bp, 45 predicted proteins | sample BC1_12_1_MG_FD_181713 | JGI IMG/M metagenome (GOLD analysis project Ga0255039, IMG submission 181713) | Seawater microbial communities from Strait of Georgia, British Columbia, Canada - BC1_12_1 | ecosystem: Environmental > Aquatic > Marine > Strait | place: Canada: British Columbia | collected... | reverse complement strand
AAACTACATTAAATAGCTTCTTTGATATTACTAATGAACTAGGCATATCAGACCAATACACTTTTAACGCTCAATCAAATACTATCTTTTGGAAAAATGGTAGCGAAATAATATTAAAAGATTTATTTCTTTATCCAAGTGATCCGCATTTTGATAGTTTAGGTTCATTAGAAATTACAGGCGCTTTTATAGATGAGTGTAATCAGTTAGTTTACAAAGCATGGCAAGTAGTTAAATCACGTATTAGATATAAATTAACTGAATTTGATTTGATGCCTAAAATGTTAGGTAGCTGTAACCCTGCTAAAAATTGGACGTATAAAAAATTCTATAAACCATCAAAATCTAATGAACTACCAAGACAAAGAAAATTCGTACAGGCACTACCAACAGATAACCCTCATCTCCCTAAATCTTATCTTGATAGTCTACTTGAATTAGATAAAGCCAGTAAACAACGTCTTTATTTTGGTAATTGGGAATATGACAACGACCCAGCTACAATAATAAACTATGATTCTATTACAGCGTATTGGAATGGTAACCACATTAAACCTGAAGGAGAACATTTTTTGTCTATTGATGTAGCCCGAAAAGGTAAAGATAAAACTGTATTTAGGGTATGGCATGGTTGGGTAGTTGTGGCTCGTTATGTAATGGGTAAAAGTTTAGTAAATGAAGTAGTTGAAAAAGCTATTGAATTACAACGTGAATATAAAATATCTAATAATAATACTATAGCTGATGAAGATGGCGTTGGTGGTGGTGTAGTAGATTATTTAAACTGTATAGGGTTTGTAAATAATAGCCGTGCATTAATGGGTGAAAATTACGATAACTTAAAAAGTCAATGTAGTATATTAATGGCTAAGAAAATCGACCGTAGAGAAGTTGTAGAGTATTGTTCTGATTGTGATGTACAAGATGTAACCAGTGAAGAAATGGAGCAAGTTAAAATCAAAGACATAGACAAGGATGGAAAGCTAGGAGTAATACCAAAAGACAAAGTGAAAGAATTAATAGGACGTTCACCTGATGAATGGGATTCTATAATGATGAGATATTATTTTGAATTAAAACAAGATTTTTTTATTGTTTAGGTTGTTTATTAAATATATATGTTTATATTTGTATCAAACAAAAACAAAACATTATGAAAACTTTAATAAACTACACAAACGAAAGATTAAATAAATGGTATTCTAACGCAAAATTAGATTATAATTTAATTGGTAGTGGTGTTTCAAAAATAGAAAATGATAAATTTATAATAGAATATATTGAAAACGGTATTTCTAAAGTTTGGTCAATGTATTTTGAATTAGAATATTCTAAAAATAATATAAGTTATTTTTTTGATGTTTGGATGGATGAAGCAAAATAAAATAATGACTGATAAAGAATATAAACAATATAAAATTAGTTTAGTTGTATCAATAATTAGTTTATTGGTTACAGCTATTCTAATAACATTAGGTTAAGGGTTGCCTAGTAATAACCCACTGCCGATAATAGGAATTAGGATAGCTTTTAATTTACATAGGTTTGTACGGTGGGTTATATTAAAAATAAAAATAAATAAATATGAAACTATACACAATAAAAGTATTAGATGATAAGCAAGTAAAAAGTTTATCTACCTTTGATTCATCTAAAACAAAAGCATACATAAAATTTAATAGAATAATAAATAAATATAATATGAAAAAGATAGTAACTTTTTTAGCAGTGATAGCATTAACCAGCTGTACAAAAACTTGGGTTTGCACAATAGAAACAACTTCAGAACTAGGTACATCTAATTATGATTATGAATTTACTGGATCCAAGGACGAAATGAAAGACTTTGAAGAACAAGGTAACAAAGATTACCCTAGTTTAAATATGAGTCAAACAACTAATTGTAATTAATTTTTAAATTTAGTCGATTATTTAAAAAAGTTTATTATATTTGTCACGTATAGCGATGTAACAATTGATGACAAAATGTAATATTTTCCATAAATTCATTGAACCTACTGTTAATTCAGTGGGTTTTTTGGGTTATAATAATAATTATTAATGGGTATAATAAAAGATTTATTTTTTCCTTCCGTTAATAAGCAACACATTAGCTTACAAACTCCTAATTTAAGCGGTTTATTAACTGGTTTTGATGATGGTAATGTAAATCATTCAGCACAAAACGAGCAAAAACTAATTGATACAGGTTACGGTCAAAACGTTACTGTATATTCAATTATAAATAAAATTACCACTACAGGAGCTGACATACCTTTAATCGTTTGGGATAAGCGAAAAGATGAAGAAGTAGAAAGTGGTAAAGTATTTGATATTTTAAAACAACCTGCTATTTATCGTGGTGAGTTTTTAAATACTAAAGAATGGATTGAAGCCTGTTTTATTTATTTGTTATCTAGTGGTAATTTATACCAAAGAAAAACAAATTTAGTTGATCAGGGTAATTTTGATGCACTAGAAATTATACCTAGTGGAATTATACAACCATTAGAGCCTACAAGTTATTTAACTATGACTAGTGGATATAAATTAACAGATAAACAAAAGCAATATAGAATAGATGCTGACATAATAAGCCATTTAAAGTACATTAATCCTACTACAATAGGCTTAGATTCTTTAGAAGGTTTAGCACCATTACAAGCTGGTTTATATTCTCTAACTGGATCTACAGATATTCAAAAGGCTTTAAGCGTATTAGTAAAAAACCAAGGTGTTAGAGGTATTTTAACTAATGAATCTAATCGTAATGGTGGTGGGGTTAAATTAGGTCGTGAAGAAGCAAAAGCTGTTAAAGATAAAATTGCTTCAATGATACGTGGTATTGATAAAGTTAATCAAGTAGCCGTTACTGGCGCAAGTTTGAAATATCAAGCTATGGGAATGACTGCTAATGATTTACAATTGATGCAATCAGGCGTTTTAACTGATAGACAATTATGCAATTTATTTAATATTGATAGTAAGTTATTTAACGATCCTTCATCTAGTACGTTTAATAATTTAAATGAAGCTACTAAAGGAATGTATAACAACGCTATACTACCAAACCTTAATAAAATAGTAGGTAAGTTAAATCAAGATATTGTTAAGCCTTTAAATATTAGATATAGAACTAATGAAGAAGTAAGGATTGACACTACACAAATTGAAGCTTTACAAGCTGATCAAAAACAACAAGCTGAAAAGAACAAAATTAATGTAGAGGGTTTTAGTGATGTTTTAAATATGCCAATATCTAACGATTCTAAAAAAGAGGTTTTAAAATACCACTACAGCATTACAGATGAATTAGCTGATAAAATTGTAACAGATGGAACAAACGAAAGCGAATAAAATACAAGACTTACTTAGAAAAAAAGGATTAAGCGAAAAGGCTACTAAATCTATAAAAGAGAAGTTAAAAGCCTTAAAAGAAAATAAAACCATTGAAAAATGATTTGTAAAGAACTAAATACAACATACGAAACAAAAGCTGAATTGTTCAAGGCTTTAAAAGATAATGCGCCTGATATTATTTCTTTAAAACGTAGCACGATACAAAAGAGCTTTGAAAAGGGTTTAGGTGTTAATGCTAAATCAATAGATGTTACCAAGTTGGGAACAACTACAAAAGGTATTTTAACTGATTCAAATTATTATTACATAGCAGTTAACACTACTAAAATATTAGATAGTCATTCTGATTTACACGTAGATGGTATTTGGAATAAAACAGTTAACGAGCAACAAGGAAAAAACTATTTAGTTACTGATCATAAAATGGAATTAGCTAATGTAGTAGCTAAAAAAGAAAACATTGAAATGTTATTAGCTGAGATTCCTTTTAGTTCAATAGGTAAAGATTACGCTGGTAATACACAAGCATTAATTTATAAAGTAGCTAAAGATGATATTATTAACCCACTAGCAAAAGAATGGCTAGAATCAGGTAGTGATATTGAGGCTAGTGTACGTATGCAATACGTTAATATCAAATTAGCATTAAATTCTGATAGTAAAGAAGATGCAACTGAAAAAACTAATTTTGATAACCATATTAACACAATAGCTAATAAAGCTGATTTTGAAGAATTAGATTACTTTTGGATTGTTTCAGAAGCTAAAAATATAGGTGAATCTAGTTTAGTATTAAGGGGTTCTAATGGAGCAACTGGATTACTAGATAATAAAAATATTGAGCCGTCACCAGCTGACACTCATAAATTAGAGCCGTCCGATAAAGACACTCAAACCGATACTGAAGGCACTAAGTCTAAAGGTCATAAATTAAATAAATTCATATAAAATGAAAACATTAAATGATTTCCTTGTAGAAAAAGGAATTGAAATGTCAGCTTTTGAAAAAATGGAAGGTGACGCACAAGCAAAATTATACGTAAAGTATAATGAAGAATTAAAAAAAGCTTACAATGATTTAGCAGATAAATCAGCTACTAAAGAAGAATTAAAATCTTTAGCAGATGCAATTGAAAAAGCTAGAGAAGAACAAGTAGAGCACTTAAATGCTACACTTAAAACAATGGGATTAGCAATTAAAAATGCTAAAGACGTTTCTAAAGATGATGTATCTTTAACTTCAAAAGAATCTTTAACTAAAGGATTAGAAGCAAAAGCTGAGGAATTAAAAGCTATGTCTGAAACTGGTCAAGGTAAAGTTACTATGAAAGTAGTAGGTGATATGACTATCATAGGTAACGTTTCAGGTGGTAATGTACCAGTAGAACAAAGAGAAGCAGGTGTTAATAACATTGCTAGAAGAAGAACGTTTATTAGAGATTTAATTTCTAACGGTGTTGCAACTTCTAATCTTATTTCATGGGTTGAGCAAACAGGAGTTGAAGGAGCACCTGCTGGAACTGTAGAGGGTACTTTGAAAAATCAAATTGATTTTGATTTAGTAGTAGTTTCTTCAGCTGTTAAGAAAAGAACGGCATTTATCAAAGTATCTACAGAAATGTTAGGTGATATTGATTTTATGCGTTCGGAAATTAACAACGAATTGACACAAAGATTATCTTTAGATATTGACGATCAAATCTTAAACGGTGATAATGTAGGGCAAAACTTAAACGGTATTATACCACAATCAACTGCTTGGGCGGCTGGAGCATTTGCTACTAGTGTAGTAGATCCTAATATTGCAGATGTATTAACAGTAGCAGATAATCAAATTGAAGTAGCTAACCACATGACTAGTGTTTATGTTGTTCATCCTACTGATATGACTGCTTTAAGATTAGCTAAAGCGACAGATGCACAATATGTAGATAGATTACAAGATGTAGCTGGTCAAATGTCTTTAGATGGTATTCCAGTAGTAAAAAATACAGGAATTGCACAAGATACATTTTTAGCTATGGATGGTTCAAAAGCTTCAGTTTTTTCAAGAGGTGAAATGACTATTCAAGTTGGTTTAGATTCAGATGATTTTACTAAGAACATGAGAACTGTTTTAGTTGAATGGAGAGGATTAAACAGAATTAAAGGGAATGATACAGATGCTTTTGTAACTGGTACTGTTTCAACTTCAATTACTGCTTTACTTAAACCATAAGTAATAATATAATTACACTAAAGCCTGACATTAACGTGTCGGGCATTTGGTGGTAAAAGACTTTAAATTATGAAAATTAAGATATTAAAAGATCATGTTAGTGGATTAAAGGCAGGAGAAATGAAATCACCTACTGATGCAATAGCAAAGAAATTAATTGCAAACGGATTAGCAGAAGAAGTAAAAGCGACAAGAAAACCAAAAGAAAAGAAATAAAATGTTTTTAACGCCTACAGATTTTACAGGATTTTACGCTATTAGTAATGGTGGTGCAAATCAAAACGACAAGATAGAAGCTTATATTGAAGAATATGAATCTGATTTTTTGCGTGATTTGTTAGGGGTTGAGTTATACAATTTATTTGTAGCTGATTTAGATCCAATTACGGGGTTACCAGTTACGGCTAGATTCTTAGATATTTACAACGCTATTTATTTAGATGATAATAACTGTATAAGAGAATCAAAAGGAATTAAAGAAATGTTAAAAGGCTTTTGTTATTTTAATATAGTACGTGATTCTGATTTTCATAACACAATTAGCGGTAATGTAAAGAATGAGTTTAGCAATGCAACTAGCGTTACTACTATACAAATGGGGTTAAATGAGCGTTATAACGTAGCTTTAGGGTATTATAATACTATTCAATGGTATATTTGCGAAAATTCGTCTGATTACCCTGAATACAACGGACAACATAAAGAAGTTGAAGTATGGCTATAAAGGAACAAATAACGGTACGAGTTAGTTCAACTGATGTTGTTACTTATCCAGCTGATGCAGATTTTACCACAGATGCTATAGAATGGACAGATTTTAGAGGTTATACGCTAAATATTTGGTTTCCTACTTTGAATGGTGGTAATCCTAAACCTACTATAGAATTTCAAGCTTCTAATACTACAGATTTAGCTAGTTTTACAACTTATGAAAATATAAATAACTTTTCATTGCCTGAATTATTTGAGGATGAATATTTTACGCCTAAATATATTAGGTTTGTCTATACTTCTACTAATGTTGGTGGTGGTTCTACTGTTACTTTTAACTTAAATAGAAATATACTATGAGTATAAACGTAAAAGATAAAATAAAAAACGGTTTTGCAGATTATAATGACTCTTCTACTAGTACTACTCCCGTTACTTTATTAGCTAATACTTGGACTGATATACCTAATGATGGTTTAGGTGCTTTTACTAATTTAAAAAGTTTACCATTCGGGATTAATCAACTAATGGATAATAGTACTGGTTATATTGATCCTACACAATTATTTATAGGTGATACTATATTTGTTAGAAATGATTATACAATAACACCTAGTGTAAATAATAGCCTTTTAAAGTTTAGGTATGAATTAGGTACGGGAGCTGGTATTTACCAACTTGAAACTATAAAAGGGCGTTTAGATAGTGGTTCAGGCGTTGGTTATAGATTAGCCTTAAAACCTGATTTAATTTATATGGGTGATAGTAACACAAAAGATAATTACATTAAAATACAAGTTAACTTAGAAAATGACGGTACTTTAGAAAATGCTGGTACAGTAATACAAGTTGTAAAAGGGGGTGTATGATAGTAATTTACAGAGATAATAACGCTAATGCTATATTTGTTGAAGATAATAACGGGGCGCAATTTTTAAATAATTTACAAGCCGTACAAGATAACCCAACTGATAGTACACTTTCAGTAGTTGATATTGCTAGGGATATAGAAATACTTTCAGATATTGAGTATACAGAATTTGAAGATAATAATGGTATCCCATGGGGTACGGATGGGCAAACTACTACTAATAATTTAAACGCTATTTTTCAAGCTACTGGCGGTGGTGGTGGTAATATTCCTGTAATAACTTCTAACTTAACTGTAAATTTAGTTCAAGGTCAAACACTTAATTATGAATTAACTGCTGATTATGGGGTAGGTTATGAGTGGGATTTATCTACTGTTTCTGATATTGTTAATGTAGAAGGTAATGTAAGAAAATTAATAGGCGGTTCATCTTTAGTTAATGGTACTTATAACATACCAGTAAAAGCTATTAATTATTATGGTGAAAATTCTGAAACTATTGTTTTAACTGTTTCAAGCCCTCCATTTAGTAATACAAAAAGCGTGTTTTTTAGACAAAATGACTATTGCAGTTTAACGGCTAATACTTCAAACCCTCTTTATAGAAGCGGTAATAATACTGGTACAGCTTGGTCAGTTGGTTTTTGGTTTAAGGCTGGTACATCTAATAATCAAAATCAAACAGTATTATGTTTTGGCGGTAATGATACAAATAATGAAGGACGGGTACAAATAAGATATAATGGTAACAATGGTTCTAGGCAAAGAATGGCTGTATTTTACGGCACTAATAATAATAATTTAGATATATTTAGTTCTAGCAATTCTACTACTTCAGGTGTTTGGGATCATTGGTTATTTGTTTATGATGGTGGAACTACTGAAAATGGAAGTGGTGGAATAAATACAAGTTATTCACGTTTTAAAATATATAAAAATGGAGTATTAGAAACACCTACTAATACGAATTCTAATTTTGGCTTTAGCGGTGGTATAGTTACTGACGAATTTAGATTTGCTAGACAAACGGGCGGAGGTCAATATATGAGGAATTGCAATGTAGATGAGTTAGCAATATGGGCAAGTGATGAAAGTTCAAACGCTTCTACTATTTATAATAGTGGTTCACCTTTTGATTTAAACACATTAACAAGCGCCCCTAATAATTGGTGGCGTATGGGTGATGGCGACACGTACCCAACTTTACAAGATACAAACGGTACTTTAGATGCTACTATGGTTAATATGACAGTAGCCGATATTGTAAATGATGTACCATAGTTATTAATTATGATTTAAATACATAAAATATAATAAAAAAAAGTTAAATTTGTTATAATAAAAATATTGCGTTAAGTTGCTTTGCGCATGGTATAAAGCACACTAAATTAAATTAAATTAAATTTTAAAATTATGGCAACAAATGCTTGTAGTAATGGTGCTAGTAATACGGGTCAACCGTCTTGCGTACCAAAAAAAAATGTAGATGCTGGGATAATCCTAGTAAAACAAGTAGCGGATGATGGAACGGTAAATAAAATCCTTTCTTCAGATGCAGTAAACGCTTCTTATGTAAGCGCATTAATTAATAATACTGATACTTCAAAAAGATGGTATCCAGTAATGAACTTGAAAACCGTAATCGGTGAAAGAGCAGAACCAACTACACAAGATATTGACGGTGTATCGTTTAACACTAAAGTAGGTACTAGAACTTATGACGGTATGGTTTACGGCGCACAAGCTAACCCACAGTTTGAAGGCGTTTTAAATTCTTTTGCAAACGGTAAATACGGTTATTTTAAAATTGATATTAACGGTAATTTAACTGGTATTATTAATGAAGATGGTGATTTAATACCTATCAAAATTGAATTAGGTACTTTATTTTCAGTTTATAAAGAACCAACAGCTACAGAAGTGCAAAATGTTCATTTGAAGTTTATGGTAAAAGAATCTGTAAAAGATGCTGATTTAAGAACTTTAGATGCTCAAACTATTACAACAGATTTACTAGAAATTTCAGGTTTAATTGATGTAACAGGTGTAGCAACTTCACCAAGTACAACAGGTTTTGTATTAACTAACAAAGTAATTTACGGTAATCCGTTTGTATTACCAGCGTTTAGCGGTGCGGTATTAGCTGATTATGCTATCTATAATGAAACTACTTCATTATCAGTAACAGCTACTTCAGTTACAGAAGGTGCTGACGGTGTTTACACATTTGTAATGCCAGCACAAACTTCAGCAGATGTATTAACAGTAACACTTTCAAAAGTAGGCTTTGAAATGTCACCAATTACAGTTACAATACCTTAATGAAGGAATTTGTTAAAAGTCATTTTAATAAATTAGCTTTTAAAAATGTTAAATTCTCTGAGTTCAAAGCTACATACGCTGGAAAACTCAGAGGGTTTGATATTGCTGAAGTAGCTAAGGAATTAGGAATTGACACTACTGAAAAGCCTAAAAAGGCAAAAACAGTAAAAAAAGAAGAAAAATAAAATGTTTAAAGATACTAGTTTATTCAAATATGCCACTGATCTTATAGGTTTGAAAAACCAAGAAGATAATATATTTAAGCTAGTATTAGATAACAGATTTATTAAAGAACTAATTACGCACCTAAATACTGATGAACAGTTAGGAAAAGACAAAGTAGACAGTTTAGGTGCGCATTTAGGTACTTATTCCAATGCCACAGAAGTAATAACAAAAGGGCGAAAAAAAGCTGGATCATTTATAGATTTAAATGATAAGGGTGATTTTTGGGATAGTTGGAAAGTACAAGTAAAAAAAGCATTAATTAATATAGATGCAAATCCTTTTAAAGAAGATACTAATTTATTTGATGAATACGGTATAGACGTTTTAGGATTAACTGATAATAATTTACAAATTTTAATAAATGAAGCAACTAAGCTCTATATTCAGTACTACAGAAAAAACTTACCAATCAATTGAGTTTATGCCAATTTGGAATTGGTACGAAATTTTAAAAACAGGTGATTTAAAACATTTATTTATTAGCGGTAAAGGTAGAGTTAATGAAAAAATTGGTGTATTGTGGGATCAATTACAAGATGAATATATTGATTTGTTTGGATTGGATGAGAAATTCACAAAGAGAATTAAACTATTAAAGAAAAAAGCGATATTAAATTATGAATATATTTTGACAAAAGATAGGTTTATTAACACAAAATTAGCTATATTAGAAGCTGATTTAGAGCAATTAAATTCAGGTGAAGCAATTGGTTTTTATTCGTTAAAAGACCACTTAGAAAAGTACAAAGGTTTTAGAATAGACCCAAAAGAATTTACAGTAATAGAATGGCACACCGCCTTAAAGAATATGAGTAATGGCTAAACCGATAAAAGGAAGTGAAATAATAGAAGATGGTCATTTAAAAAATGCAATCACACAAGCTGAAACGCTAAAGAAAGTTTATACTGAATTAGATGCACAGATTAAAAAAACGGCTTCAACTGCTAAAAGTGGTTTAGGTGGTGTAAATCCTAATTCAGCTCAGGGTATTCAAAAAATAAACGCTGAAGTACAAAAATCTATAAACTTAAAAAAGCAATCTAAAACCGTAACCGATCAACTACGACAAGCGGAAGATTTAGAGGTAAAAGCTAAATTAAAATTAGCTGAAGCAACTAGAATACAAAAAAAGGAAATAAGGGAAACTATAAAGCTAGAAAACGCTGAAGCTGGTTCATTAAATAAATTATCATTACAGGTAAAAAAATATGAACAAGAATTAAGAAAATTAAATTTAACTACTGTTTCAGGTAGAAAAAGACAACAAGAATTAATTACTAAAATTAATCAGTCTAACGCCGTATTTAAAAAGAATAGTAGTGCCTTATCAGCGCAAAGAATAAATATAGGTAATTATTCTAGTGCTTTAAAAGGTGCTACGGGTAGTTTAAGGTCTTTCGCTGGTGCATTAGGTTTGACAAGTGGTATATTTTTACTAGCACAGGGGTTAAAATCTTCAATAGGTTTAATAATAGATTTTGAACAAGCTAACGCTAATTTAGCTTCTATATTAGGTACAACTAAAGAGGGTATAAATGAACTAACAGAAGATGCTAAAAGATTAGGAGAAGCTACAGCTAATACTGCTTCAGAAATTACTCAACTTCAAACAGAATTAGCAAAATTAGGATTTACACGTCAAGAAATATTAGATTCTACGGGGGCGATACAACAACTAGCACAAGCAACGGGTACAGATTTAGCTCAATCAGCTACGCAAGTAGGTTCAGCTTTGAGGATTTTCGGTTTAGAAGCTACTGAATCACAAAGGGTAGTAGACGTGTTAAGTGCTTCAACTTCTAAAAGTGCTTTAGATATGTCTAAACTAGCTACAGCATTACCTATAGTTGGTACTACAGCTAGTGTAGCTGGTTTAAGTATTGAAAGAACTACGGGTTTATTAGGTGTTTTATCTGATAGGGGTATAGATGCAAGTACTTCAGGAACTGGATTAAGAAAGATATTTTTAGAATTGGCAAAAAGTGGTCAAACATGGGATGAAGCCATGACACAGATTAATGAATCGACTAATAAAAATAAAACGGCTGTAGAATTGTTTGGTGTACGTAGTGCGACTATGGGGGTAATTTTAGCAGAAAATAGCGCACAAGCTGATGAACTTACCAAAGCTTTAGAAATGTCAGGCGGTACGGCTAAAGAAATGGCTGACACTCAATTAGATACTTTAGCTGGTGCTTTAAAATTATTAAAGTCAGCTTATGAAGGTTTTATTTTGAGTTTAGCTAATGGAAATGGTGCGTTAAGTGGTTTAAAAGTTGGTATTAAATTTTTAGCTAATAATTTTAGAACTATTGTTAAAGTTCTAGGTCTAGTAATAAAAACTTTTATTTCTTTTAAAGCTGTTATGCTATCTTTAAAAATGGCAGACAGAATAAAAGAATTTAGAGCTTATAATAAAACAGTAGGTAAATCAGGGAGCGCAATGTCAGAAGCGAGTGTAAAAGCTAAGGCATTTGGAAAAGCATTAAAAGGTATAGGAATGGCGGTAGCTATAACTTTATTAATTGAATTAGCTGTAGCGTTTTATGATATTGCTAGTGGTGCGGCTGAAGCACGTAGACAACAAGACTTATTTAATAAAGCACAAGAAAATTCAAGCAAATTTGGTAAAGAATTTAATGATATAACAGACGAAAAAATAAAAAACAAAACTAAAGAATTAGAACTTTTAGTAGCTGAAGGTAAATTAACTAAAGAACAAATGGATCTTCAGATTAGAGATCTACAAATACAAAAAGAAAAAAATGCTTTAAAAATTGTAAAAAGAAGTCAAGACAGAATTAAATTATTAAAAGAAGAAAATAGGCAATTAAGAATAAAAGCTGATATAGATTCAGAAAATATAAAAAACAACTCTAATTTAAGAGGTTTTGAGAAAATAGAGCGAGAAAATAATTTAAGAAGAATATTAAACGCTGAAATAAAAATTAATAACGGGCAAATAGTTCAGCAAAACGAAATTATAAAAGAATTTTCTAATATAGCAAATGATACTAACGACACTATACACGACTACACCGTAAACATAGCTGATAATAGTGGTAAGTTAAAAAGAAATACGGCTGATATAGAAGATAATACTAAAGCTATAAAAAAACGTTCTGAAGAAATACGTAAAATAGATATAGAAGAAGCTAAAAAAAGAAAGTTAGCTTTAGATTTAGTTGAAGATGGGCGTGAAGATCCACAAATAAAGATAGATGAAAGATTAGAAGCTGAAAAGAAAGCACAAGAAGAACTTGTAGCTATGACAAAGAAAATGTTTGATGATTTAAATAATATTTTGCAACTTAGTTTACAAAGTGCAGTTAATAACATTGATTCACAAATAGAAAAAGGTAATAATAGAATTACTGATTCTGAAACTAGAATAAACGATTTAAAACAACAAGCACAACTAGGTAATTTAGATGCTCAAGAATCAGTAAAAGCAGAAAAACAAGCTATCGCAAATGAAAGAGAAAACATAGAAGCACTTGAAAAGAAAAAAAGAAACTTATTAATTTTAGTGACTGGATTAAATTTAGCAAATCAAAAGATTCAAGCTGGTGATGGTTCAGGCTTAGAAAGTGCGGGAAGTGAAATAAAAGGCTTTGTAGATAAATTAAAAGGATTTTATAAAGGAACTGAAACTACTTTAGGTGCTGATTTAGGGAATGCTTATGCAATTAGCGGTGACAAAGATACGCATATAATTAAAGCGCATAAAGATGAGCATATTATAGGTGTAGAAAATAGCCGTAAATTAGGTAACATGAAACAAAGCGACATTGTAAAAGGTGCGCTTATGCTAAAAAACGGTGAATTTGTAGGTCGTAGGGCTATTAATGCGGTAAACTCAATAGATAGCTATAATGATTCACGTATGGTAGATGCAATAGCTAAAAATACACAAGCAATTCAAAACATACAAATACCTGAACACAAATTTAATTATGATGCACTTTCTAAAATAGCAACTGAAACTATTAGAATAGGAAATAAAACTATTAATAACCACAAACCAATGTTTTAAATTATGGCAACTATTTCGAGTTTTAAAATAAATGGTCAAGAGAATTTACCGCCTAGAGAATGGCAGAATTTAGAAGTAAATGCAACCTTTGATAATGATAGCGTACAAGCTAATATTAACTTTAGTGCTTTAAACTTTGTTGATCAATCTAATGAAGTAATTAAAGATTGGTTTTTTAATAACGTTGGTGCTACAGAGGGCATACCATTTGAAATTACAGTTAATAATTACATACCTTTTAGCGGTTACTTAGATTGGAATACTTACAAAGTAAAAGGAACTAATGAAAGTGAAATGAGTTTAGTTAAAACTAATTCATTAAATGGAGTTAGTGAACGTGCGCAAGGTATAAGTATGTTATTACTTCAAAATTTAGATGCTAATTTAGCTGGTGCAATGCCTACTAGTATGGGCGTTAATATACCTTATTTAATTGAGAATAGAAAAACACTTTTAGAAAACTTACAACTTATAGGAACGGCTTTTATAACTGTAAAAAGTGGTATTGATGAAATATTTAAATTTATTAATATTAGTGCTGATATTACTACTTTAGGAGTAGCACAAGCATTAATTAACCTTAGTACTACTATATTAAATTTAGTAGTTATAATTAACAGCTTAGTAGAACAATTAAAAGCAATACAAAAAGCTTTATTTCCATTGGTTCGATATCATAGAGGTATTAAATTAAAAACTTTTTTAGAACAAGGTGCTGAATACATGGGTTATACTTTAGATACTGGTACTGGTGCTTTTAATACGGTTTTAGAAAACGTGGTACTTTGCCCACATAAAACAGATGAAGAGGGTGCGCCAGTCGGTTTTTTCGGTGCTGGTTTAAACTTTTTTCAAAGTACTTTAAGCGGTATTTTAAAGCCTAATGATTATGGATATACACTTTCGGAAGCATTTGATTTATGTAACAAATTATTTTATACTAAAGTAGCCGTATCAAATGGAGTTATTAAATTATTACCTTATAACGATTCTTCATGGACTTTAAATCCAGCTTATAATATGCCCGATATACGTATTGAAGATTCACCATTTACTTCTAATGGTATTCAATCTTACAACGTAGACGAATTAAAAGTACGTACATTTATAAATTACGCTGATGACGATAGCGACAAACATACTATAACAGATGTAAATGATTCATTTTCAGAAACAATAGTTTCACCTATTACAGTAAATGATACTAGAAATGTTTTAATAAAAGGCGTAGATTCAATTGAAATACCATACGCTTTATGCGTTAGAAAAAATGCACTTGATGAATTATTTGAAGCGTTTCAATCTTTAGTAGGCGCTAATCAAACAATGATAGCAGATATAAAAGAAATATTTGAAACTTTATCAGATTTTTTTGATCAAGGTTTAGAAAGTAACAATAATTTTTTATTAGCTATTACTTTGCGTGAAGGTGCAATGAAAGTAGAAAATCATTTTTTTAGCACTCCTAAAATAGTATATTTAGAAAACGATAAAATACCAACTAATTTTACTGATAAAGTAGGGGCGGTTGCTTTGTATAATAATTATCATAGTTATAAATCTTTTGTATCAGGAATTAAAGACCCTACTAATTTAAATAATACAAATCAAAAGAAAATATTTACTGATGTACGTATTCCTTTTGGTGCTGAATCTTTTGCACAAATAATAAATAATTCTTTTTTTAATGATTCTAACGGAAATTTGAGTAAATTTACAAGTGTTAACTGGAATGTTGACGGAGATTTTGCAATAGTAAGCTATTACACATTTGAAAAGTATATTGATAATTTAATAGAAGTAACTGTATGAATTTAAAGGAACAATTGAAAGGTGCTACAGATGGTTTAAATGGAGCTTTAGAACATTTAAAAGGTATTCAAAAAGAATTATTATCTAAAGCCACACCTGAAGAAAAAGCACAGTATGACAGATGGTTAAAACGTCAGAAACAACAATTTAATAAAAAATAAAATGAATGATTTTCAAGTACTAGATACTAAATTTTATAATGAACTTAGAAACGGATCTAATTTTTCTAATAATCTAGGCGATTATACAGATATTTTAGTAGGTAATGTTGGTGAAACTATACAGCTAATTAGAACCGTATCTATTTATACTGAAGTAAAAGCTATTGATTTTGGTTCATTTAATTATGTAGCTGGTTCTAGTTATGGAACTTTTACTTTTGGGGGTAATTGGTTTTTAGAAGGTTTAAGCGTTGGTGCTACTGTTAATATTTCTTGGAATGGTAATACGGTAAGTGAAACTATATTTAGTGTAACGGGTTCAAATGGTAATGTTTTAAATGTGACTAAAATTAATTTAGATTTAGCTGGGTTAGTTGATTCAGATAGAACAGATTTTGAAATAGTTGTAACTAGTGTAGCTGATCGAGTTTTTTATAAGTATGGCTTAAATCAACTAACTTCTAATAATAATAATTATCAATCACCTTTTGATAATAACGAACAAGCATATTATAGTAATAGTTTAACTGGTGTATTTCAAACTTTAACACCTATTATTTCAAATGGTTCTAGCTGGGATCTAGGAACGGTTGAAATGAAAGCTACAGCTAGTTTAGATTATGCACACCAATACGAAATAAAGCACACTTTTAAAATACCTTATTTTGTAGATGGTCAATTAAATAACATTGAAGATTTATTAACACCATCTAATTTAGTTGGTACCAATTCTTTTAAGTATGGTTATGGTTTTTTCTTAGCTGAAACAAATAATAACTATAATCGTATTTTTGAAGATGCTGGTTTTACTGGTTCAGTAGGTTATTACAATGAAAATTTTAATGGTTTTAATAATGATTATGAAATACAAAATTTAGTAATATCTAATTCTTATTCATCACAAACTTTAGAAGGTACAGATACAAATACTGTAACTTTTCAAATTAAAAATAACGCTAGTAACTTTGTAGCTGGTCAAGAGGTAATCATAAAACATAGTAAACTACCAACTGATTCAGAATATGCTAATAAAAATAATACTTTTGATGATATTTGGTTAACTGATAGCTTAGAAACTGAAGTTGGTTTTGTAGGTATTAATAGTACAATAATAACAGGTTGTTCAGTTTCATTAAATGCTGATACAACTTTATTAGATGTTGGTTTTACAGTTAGTTATTCAGCTAGTCAACAATTATTAATTGAAGATACTAAAAATTGGCTAATGTCTGTCTTAATAGATGACAATTCAATAGCGCCTGATATATCTACTAGGGTTAATTTAAAAATAGATTCTAAATTATGGAGTTTTGATAATGATGTAGCTGGTTTAGTTCAAGGTAATGATATAGTTTTTTATAAATCAGATTCTGATATAGTACAATTCGGTTCTAAATTAACTAATTTTACTGGTTGGGATGGTGATTTTTTAGGGGTTAGATTTATTTTTGAAACTAAAGCTAGTGAATACGCTACTGTAAAAGATTGTACATTTAGATTAATAGCGTATAAAAATGACGTAGAACAATTTGAAATATCAAACACTACTTTTAATTTAGGTCGTGGAGTATTTACAGACCCTAATATAACTACCTATCAGTATCAATTAGCTAATATAAATTATCAAAATTCATTTAATATAACAGCTGATGAAAGTTTTAATAGATTAACTTTAGCTTCTACTGTACCAGTTTACGGTACAGTTTATCAAGAATGGGTAGGTACTTTAGCATTTGAAGTAAAATGGAGAGAATGGATAGCTAATAATAATGTAGCTAATATTTTTTATGATGCTACTGAAGAAAATAATAATTTAAATGAAAAGACTTCTAATTATTCGGGGCTAAATAGTTATGATATTTATGGCGTAGTTGATTTAAATATAGGGAGTAATCAAGGTGCTGATACTGTTTACCGTATATTTTCAGATATTTCTAGTGAATTAGATTTTGATGTAAGCGGTTCTAATCCTTTTACTGGTACAACTTTTTTCTATGATATTAACAATCAAATTACTGATAACATTTATAATAATCAAGATGTTAGGATTGAAATAGAATTTGATCATACTTTAGGTATTTTACCAAAAGTACAGGGTGAAATTTTTATAGAAAGAGTAGGACAAATTTCTAATATTTGGAGGTTATCAACTCAAAAAGATTGGAGTAACGATCTAAATCCTTTAAAGGCTTCAGATACTTTATCTAGTGGTAACACAACAGTAGTAGAAATAATAAATGTATCAAACAAAGTAACATTAATTTGTAATACTAATAATTTAAATTTAGATCCAAACATTGAATATAATGTTTACGGTCGTTTATATGATTAAAAAAATATGATAAAATTATACCCCCCTAGTAGCTTTTTAAGAAATGACGTCTATTTAGCAACTAAAAGAACAGTAGAAAGTTTAGAAGTAACTATTTATGATGATTCGACAACGTGTAAAAATTACTATGTTTGTGCTGATTCATGTTTACCAGTATTTGCTAATTTATCAAGCGACAATACAAAATTTAATGATTTATCTAGTCATATCTATGGAACTGTAAAAGGTGCTACAGTAATAGCTACATTGACAAGCAGTAACGGATTAAATGAAATAATAATTGATTCTAGTTATGGTGATTTTTACCCTATGAATGATTTAAAATTAAAATACTGGGGTTTAGTATTAAATTGGCGTACAATAGCAACATCTAAAGGGTTTGGTAAATATAATTTAAATATTGAAATTAAAAATGTAGCTGGTAATACTATACTAGAGGAAGATTTTTGTTATAGATTAATGCCGTTTAGTTGTGAAAATGCAGATGGAACGGTGAGAATAACAACGTATAAAAATGGTTATATTGAAAACGGTTTAGACTATAGAGATTTATCAATAGGTGACTGGGTAACTCAAACAAGGTTAAACGGATCATTAAAACTAGATGAAGAAAATGTAACGATTGATAATTTACAATTGAATAACGGTGATTTGCATCAAATACAAACACAAATTACTGATAACTTTGATTTAACTATTAAACAAGTTTCTAATTCGGTTAGCACTAGCGTTATTAAAGATGATTTACTAGCAAATAAAATGCAAATAGATGATTATAATAATAATAATGTGATTGATTATAAAAAGCAGTTTGTTAGCCTTTTAAGTATTGATAAACCTATTCAACATGAATACAATGGTACTTTATCTTATATTATTAAATTAACTGAGTACAACCAAAGTACAAGAAAACGAAATTTTTGATTATATTTGTATTGATTAAAGTGTAACAATTTTAACAAACTATGATTTTACCTATTAAAATATTAAGTGATGTAATAAGCACTACTGAACATAAACTATTAATTAGTAATGTAATAACTAATGTAGATGGTAGTTTTACTTTGTATGTTAATTATACTTATTACTTAAATTCTCAAAGATCAATAACTATAGATGGTGTTGATTATAGAATAAAATCATTCGCTTTAAATGAATCATTAACTGTTACGGGTTCAATTATACCTACTGCTACTGAATTTACTATTACACCACCTGTTTTTAAACATGGTACACCAAAAAAAGTTGATGGTGAAATATCAAACCAAAACACAAAAGAATATCCTTTTATTTGGTTACTCGAATTTTTAGATATTGATTACAATGATCGTTTTGAAGATGCTGAGAATATTACACCTGATTTAAATTTATTCTTTTTAACTGATACTTATTATCAAGACTGGGATATAGACAAACACTACACAGAAGCAATACATCCAATGCTTAATGAAATAGATTTTTTTATTAGAACTATAAAAAAAAGGCGTGATTTATTTGGTGAATTAGATTCGCATACTGTAACTAACCACGTTAATTTTGGTGAATATATTACTAACAAAGGTTATGATAAACAAATTTTAAACGGTCAATTAAGTGGATGCCAACTTAAAATTGAATTGCCTTATGTAATTGATGTTTGTAATACTATGCCAGTAGTATCAATTTGTAACCCTGTTAGCATTTATGAAAATAATGTTTTTAAGGAATATGTACAAGCTGGGGGTAGTTTTTATTATAATACTTCAGGCGGTGGTGATGCTATACAAACAATTAAAGATTCAGATAGTAATGTACTTTATACAAATGTTATACCAAGTGGTGATAATGAAACACAAATTATAACAGATTCAACGGTAACTAATTCAGATTCTAGTTATAACGAAAGTATTTTAGCACAAGGAACCTTAATTCTTCAAGATGTAACAAATATAGATTCTGACGGCACTTCTACACCTACACCAGCTCAAACTGCTTTTGTTTGTACGCCAGCTGTTTCTTATCCTATTTCATACGTTCGAGATAATGGACGTTATCAAATTACTGAGTTTTTAACTTATGACATTAAATGGTATAAAGACAATACAACTGTTTTTGATTACACAGTGGAGGGCATTAAACCTATTTTAGATTCTTCTGATGAAACAAAATTAATAAATAATAACGCTTTCGGCAATTTAGATAGAGCTACTAACGATTTAGGTGGCACTGTGTTTGATGGTTCTGACGGTTCAACTATTGATTATTTAGTAGACCATTATACGGGTTTAGGGTGGTATTTAAACGATATTTATATAGGTTCTAATGATTGGATAGGTAATAATTTAATGATGCAGACTTTTACTTATGGTGGTTTTTCTGATTGGCGTTTTCCTAATAGAATAGATATAAATCAAATTTCTATTACAGATGGGTTTACTACTTTATTAACTCCATATAAAACTTTTAGTAAGTTTTTACATTATCTTTTAAACTCTGGTTCAGCTGTATCTATTCCTTTTTGGTGGGAGGGTAAAAGCTACCTTGACCCTGCTAGATTTACCTCAACTAATCCTAATACTAATTTTACAAATGTTAGTTCACTAGCAGTTAGAAATCACTTTTAATATGGGTAATATAATTATAAAATGTTGCGGTAATTCATCTAATAATACACCTATCCCTATAGGATATGATACAGACGCTCAATTGTATTTTGATGCGGTAGGTGATGTACCCGAAATTATAAAACCAGCTATTAATGATGTATTCGTAGGCTTAAAAAGTTTGGGTTATTTTCAAGACCCTAATTTTTGGATGATAATAAACACGCCTACTTTAAATTGGCAAAACTCACTTATAGAAATTAAAAGTTTAGTCACAAACAGTACTTTTGCAAGTCAAACAACGGCACAATTTACAACCAAAGGATCTTACCCAAGTGTGCAAAAAGGATTTTTAGCAAGTGGCTGGTTAAGTTTAGATTTTACGCCTAGCATAAATATGGTGCAAAATGATACTACTGAGGTATTTGTAACTTATAAAGATGAGATAAACGCTGGAACATTTAATTACGGCTCACGAAACACAAACTCACAAGCTACTTTGTTCAGCACTAACTTTTCTAATCAAGTTCAGCACGCTTGCTATGCTTATGCACCGAACGCTGGATTAACACAAGGGGCGAATAGTGGGAATGCTGGTGTTTATATTAGTACTAGAAAACCAGATTTAAGCTCGTATATTGCTTTAAATGGTTCAATAATAGCCACAAATGTAAATGGTGGCGGTTCTCTTACTACTAGAAATATATACATAAACGGATTTAAAAACAATACAGCATCAACTCCTGCTTCAAGAAGAAATCAATCTTCTTCTATTGTTTGGGGTGCTTTTAATTCTGTGCCTGATGTAGACGTGACAGCACTTAGTACTATATTTGAAACTTACCAAAACACAACACAACAAAAACAAGGTTTACAAACTAAAGGTATAGTTTTTGACGGTAATTCGCATATGGTTTATCAAGCTAGTGCAACGGCTAGAAAATTAGCTTATGACTTAATAATGCAAGGCTACGAGCATACAAACTGCGGAGTACCAAGTCAAGGTACGCCAGCCATGATAGCTGATTATGCAAGCGAAATAGCACCTAAATTTAATGCTACTTATACGGATAATATTTTAGTAGTTCAAGAAATGACAAACGATTATTTTTTTGGTTCGACTAAAGAGCAAACTCTACAAAACATAAAAGATTATTGTTTATTAGCACAAGCTACTGGATTTACGGTTATTTTAGTCCCTTTATTTTGTAGAAACTATGCGGGGAATACAAACGCAGTAGGACGTACACAATTCAACTTAGACCAAGATTGGTTAATGACTGAAATACAAACAGACTACGCTACTTTTTGTGATTATATTTTACCTCCTCATCCTACTTGTTGGTTAGCTCGTGCGGACTACGCAAGTGATGGAGATTATGATACGGCAATAACAACTTTATTAAGTGTTGGTACAGGCGAGTTTTTAGACGGTGTACATTTAACAGAATCAAACTATTATACAATAGCAGAACAATTAAAAACAGTGATAGACACAATTTAAAATTATGAAAAAAGTAAAAATAACAGCTGAGATACAAGGCGCAAACATTCGACAAAGTACATTTGAATTTGAATTAGAAATAGCTGATTTAACTACAAGTGAAGATTTAATAATAGAATTTGTAGGCTCAGATGATGGAGGTCCTTTAATGCGCCCAAAAAACCCACCTAGATAGAAAAAAACTAAATTTAACCCTATGAAACTAACAATAATAATAATTTTACTAATGTCTATGCTTAATCTAGTACCGCCTATATTGGCTAATACTGAATACTTTGATAACGCATATTATATTATTTTATTTTTATTATTGTCGTTTTTAGGATTTAGTTTACCTTTTATAGTTGAAAAGTTAAATAAAAAATTAAAAAGGGTTTCTACTTTGTTGGGTAGCTGGTTTTTTGGTGGGTTATTAATGGAGATTTTTAATTTAAGTGTACCTTATGAGGTACTAAATAGTAATACAAACAATGTTATGTATTTTAAAGTATTAATATGTTTTATAATAGGAGTAGCAGTAATAATGAGTAGTGAACAATGGAGCAAACAGAAGAAATATTAAAAGCAATAGAGCAAACAAATGAGGGTATTTGGTTACCAATAGCGACACTTACAGTAGTTTTTGGTGTAGTAATATCATTATTACTTTACATTTGGAAACAGTCACAAAAGACTAACGACAAAAGGCATACAGATAATGAAAAAATGATTAAAGGAATGTCAAAAACATTACAAACAATGAGCTTACTTTTAGTTAAAATTGAAACTAACCAAGATAATCAACAAAGAGAATTGAACACTCTTTTAAAATAGCTTAATCTATTGGTACCATTGATACACCTACTATTTTTATAGTGGGTTTTTCTGTTTTATTTTAAAAATAACTGTAAATAAATTTGTTTAATACAAAGTTAGTGCTTATATTTGCAGTATGGAAAATAAAGCAATAGTAAACGCATTAGAAGGATTTAAAAAAATAGCTGAATCTTCTATTAATCTACACAAACAAGCATTAGATGGTGTTAGTGAATTAGAATCATTAGTTATAATTGATTTAATTAAAGCTAAAGAATATGATGAAGAATGGTTTTTAGAACTAGATGAAGATGGTGAAACTGTTTATTTAGCAGTAGGTGATTATACAATAGAATTTTATCACTTTGGTGAGAAGTATGACAACGAATTTTGTAGTATAACAAACGGTTATGAAGAAATTGATCCAAGTGCAGAACTACAAACACTAATTGAAAAACTATGAAAAACTATAAAACAGTAGTATGTTTTGTTTGTGAAACAGAACACTATTTAGAAGAAGTAAAAGAAAATATTAAAGAGGGTGTTTATAATTGCCCGAATTGTAAAACAAAAACAAAAATAAATCAAGATGAAAAATAAAAACACGTATTACACGGAACAGGAAATTAAGTATTATAGTCAAATTGCTATTAGCGCATTACTAAAATATGATGAAGAATATTCTGAAATAATAAAAGAACGTGAACAGGGTTTTATGGATAAAATCGGTAAACTACAAGCAAGGTAATGACTAAATCAGATCAAGTAAAACAACTAATACCTGAATTTTATAAAGGTGAATTATCTATACAAGATATAGCCGACAAAATAGAATGTCATTATTCAACTGTTTCACAGGTTATAACTAGGCATAAATTAAAAGTTATAGAAATTGAAAAGATGAATTTTAAAAAAGAAAATGAAACAAATTTTGAATTATCAATTAAATCATTGTCAGAAGCTAATACAATAAAAAAAGCTAAAACGATAGGTGATTGGTCTACAATGACTGAAGAAGAAAAAAACGAATATAAATAGTAAAATAAAAATAAAATGAAAGAATACGGAATAGACAGCATGAAGTACAGAAAATCTACACATTTAGCTGGTGTAGATGTTGAAGGAATAATAGCAGAAAAAGGTAAATGTATCTTAGTTATTAAAGAAAGTTATTATGATACAAATGTAAACGTATCAGGTAATAAAACAGATGGTTATTTTTTAGAATTTGACAACTATAAACCAATGGTAGTAAATTCAGGTAATAGAAAACAGATAGCTAAAATTTACAAAGATTTACACAAATGTACACCCACTGAAAGTAGAAATATTGCTAACTGGGTAGGTTTAGAAATTGAATTATATTTTGATGAAAATGTAAAAATGATGGGTAAAACTACTGGGGGTATTAAAGTTAAATATCAATTACCAACTAATAAGACAGATGATAAACCAGCTTTAGCTATGTTAGGTGAATGTAAAACTTTAGAAGATCTTAAAACTACATGGGGTGAATTACAACCGAATGAAAAAACACTACCAACTGTATTAGCTAAGAAAGAGGAATTAAAAACTAAATTAAAATAAAATGAAAATAATAAACGTAAAACAAGGAACGCCTGAATGGCACGAAACAAAATACAGAAAAGTAGGTGGTACATTATCAAAAGGATTATTTACTAAAGGTGATACTTTAAAACTAGACCTATTAGGGCAATTTTTAGAGGACTTTGAGGAAATAGATAATTATACTAGCCAAGCTATGGAAAGAGGTAACGAGCTAGAACCATACGCATTAAAAGAAGCTATTAAATATACTGGTCATAACTTTATAAATGCTGGTTGGTTACAATGTGAAGAAATTAGTATTTTAGGTATTTCACCTGATGGCATAACAGCTGATAAAAAACACGCTGTAGAAATTAAATGTCCTTCAAGTAAAAAACACATTGAAACTATTTTAAACGGTGGTATTCCATTGGATCATATTCACCAATGTTTACATTATTTCACGGTTAACCCTGAATTAGAAAGTTTAACTTTTGCGAGTTTTAGACCTGAAAACAAAATAAAACCCTTATATTGTGAAACTATTACAAGGAAAACAGAAATAAATTTAGGTACTAAATCAAAGCCTGTTTTAATGACTGTTTCAAATGTAGTAGAAGTAGCTAAAGCTAAAGCTATTGAATTAGAAAACGAAATAAAAGAATCAATTAAACAATTAGAATTTTAAAAGTTATGAATAACGAAAAAACTAGTAGTAGTGGTATAAGTGTATTAGGATTATTAGGTGTGGCTTTTGTTGTACTTAAATTAGTAAATGTAATTAACTGGAGTTGGTGGGTGGTAACTATGCCTTTTTGGTTTGGATTAGTTATTTTTTTAATAGTTCTTATTATTTGGGGGTTAGTTCAATTAAATAAAAATGAAAAGGAATTTAAACACTACAATGAAAATAAAAAACCACGTAGCAAATTCGCAGAAAGATTAGAAGAAGCTAAAAGAAATCAAATAAATAAATAAATAAAATATGTACACATTAAAAGGAGAATTAAAAGTAATTAATGATACTAGACAAGTATCAGATAAATTTAAATTACGTGAATTTGTATTGACTACTGAAGGAGATTATCCGCAAGTTATACAGTTTCAAGCATCACAAGATAAAACGGAGTTGTTAGACACTTTAAAAGTAGGTCAACAGGTAGAAGTGTTTTTTAATTTGCGTGGTCGTGAATGGACTAATGCGGAAGGTATAGTAAAAGTATTCAATACTTTGGATGCGTGGAAAATTGATTTACTAAGTTCACCTAACACAACTAGTAATGATCCTGCTTTTTGAATCAACAAAATAATAAAAAAGTTTAACCTAAAACCACCTGATTAATTTAGGTGGTTTTTTTTAATACAATAAAATGAAAGACATAATAGTAAAAAAAGTAATTGATCAATTTAAACAACGTTCTGAAGCTGGAATTAAAAAATATAACACAACTTTAGAAGAAAATAATGATGATGATTTTTTGCAACACTTAAAAGAAGAATTAATGGATGCAACACTTTATATTGAAAAATTACAAAGTATGCGCCGAAAGTGTAACCCTTCTTAACACGGTGTTTTATTGACGTTGATCGTGTTTTGATTCATAAATGATACATTTGTAACCCTATAATAATTGAAGTTTTTAGTTTTAGTTTTTTAGAATTTCCAAAACTGACGTAACAATGTAACATTTTACTCTCAAACCTTGCTCTAGCCCAATAAAAACCCGTAGGGAGCTTTTTTTTTAGTGATACATTTGTGACGTATCGACAATGTAACATGTATCGGGTAAATAAATAATATAAAAATTAGGATATTAATAAAAGTTTATTATATTTGTCATATCGAAAGCCTTGGAACTTTCAAAGAAATTTATACAGAAACCCGTTTTACTAAATGCAATCCAAGGCGCTACAGTAATTCGGGTTTTCTATTTTTAACAGCTAATGAAAAAACTAATAAAACAAAAAGAGGGTTTTTACAGCAACCTATTAAATAAAGGTTTATCTGTAATACCTATCAAGGAACATAAAGGCAATCACAAACCGAATTTATTTAGTACAACGCCTTTTTATGAAACACCAGCTAATTTATTACAGTTTGATGGATGGTACAGAGATAAAGAAACAGTTTCTTTTGGGTTGTTAACTGGTCAATCTGATGTAGAAGCTATAGATGTAGATTCTAAGATATTAAAAACTAAACAAGATCGTGATGGTTTTTTAAAAGAATACTTTGATTTACTTGATAGCCACATAGATAACTTTTACGGTAAATTTTGCATTGTTCAAACTCAAAGTTTAGGCTATCATATTTTATACAAATCTAAATTAGTACAAGGTAATACTAAAATAGCTAAGCCAAAAGGCTATAAAGAAGCTCTAATTGAATCTAGAGGTACAAAAGGATTTGTTTATATTTACAAAAGAGTTAAGGGTTTACAATATCATGAAATAGATTACATATCAGATGAAGATAGAAAAATGTTATGGCAAATTTCAGAAACTTATAACTATGAAGAAGTTGTACAACCTAAAGTAAAAAAACGACAAACTATAACACAAGATGGGTTATCACCGTGGGAAGATTTTTCACAAAGAAATTCTATTTTAGATATTTGTTCTGATGATTTTGATATTATAGCACACAAAAAGAAATCTACATTAATAAAGCGTAAAGGTTCCGATTCATATTTTAGCGGTCATATTTTTGACGATTCAAATAAGATGTATTTATTTAGTACAGGTACTATTTATCCACATGAAAAGCCGTTAAATTCATTTGATGTTTATACTTATAAGTATTTCGGCGGTGATTATTCAGCTAGTACTAAACAAGCGTATGCAGATGGTTATGGAGATAGATATGTAAGAGAAGAAACACCAATAACAGAGATCACACCTTTAGTAAATACTGAATTTCCTTTACATATTTTTCCTACAGGTGTGCAACATTATATTAATGAATGTCACCTAAAATTAAATGCTAGTATTGACTTTATGTGTGTTAGTTATCTTTGGTTAATTTCGGTATTGGTTGGTAATACGCTAAAAGTAAAAGTTAAGAATGGTTGGATTGATAGCCCTATTTTATGGATAAGCGTAATCGGTTCAGCTGGTGTAGGTAAAACGCCTGATATTAAACTAATTTTAAAACCTTTATTAGATCTTAATAGCCAAGAAATAAAGCGCTACATGAAACGCCAAAAGGAGTTTAAAGAATATGAAAAGCTATCTAAAGAAGATAAAGAAGTAAATGCTAGTATTGAAGAACCTACTAAATCACAATTAATAGTAGATGATGTTACAATAGAATCTTTAATTGATATTCATTATCATAACCCTAAATCAATCGGAGTTTTTAAAGATGAATTAGCTGGATGGTTTAAGGATATGAATAAATATAGAGATGGCTCAGATAAAGAGCGTTTTCTTAGTGCGTGGTCAGGTGATGCAATTGTATTAAATCGTAAAACTAGTGAAGATGCTTTTGTAGAAAATCCATTTATTCCAATTTTAGGAGGTATTCAACCAGCTATATTTAAAGAATTTCAAACTAATGAAAATCAAAATAATGGTTTTATGGATCGTATGCTATTTTGCGACCCTAAAAAAACTGCTAAATACCCACCTTTAGAAGAATTAGATGAAAAATTAATTGATCAATATAGAGATGTGATTTTTAAAATTAAAGAAGTTATTGATAGGGATTTAACAACTATTGAAGATGGTGTAATAATACCTAGAATATTAGAATTAACAACTACAGCTAAAAAAGAATACACTAAAAGCCATAAACATCTAATAGACTTAATGAACAGTGAAGATGAGTTATCTAACCATACTGGGATGTTTGCAAAGCAAATTACATACATACCTAGATTTGCTTTGATATTAGAGTTTATTAATAAAATTTACAATGATGAACACGCTACTGTAATTACAGATGAATCTATAAAAGGTGCTACTGAATTATCTAATTATTTTATATCAATGGCTAAAAATAATAAGATTGAGAATAAACAAAATAATACATTAAGTGAATTTATTAATAAGCACAAAGAAAAACCAGCAAAGGAATTAAGTATATTAGTATCAAATAAATTTCCTAAAGTAGCTAAAAAAGATTTAGCTGATGCTTTAGATATTAGTAGAAATACATTTTATAGACATTTAAAGAAATGATTAAACTTAGAGATTATCAGGAAAATCTAGTAAATCAAATCAATGCAAGTACAACCGCTAGAAATTGCATACAGTCCAGCACTGGCTCAGGTAAGACAATTATATTTAGCTACCTAGCTAACAACTATAAAGGACGTATTTTGATATTGGTAAATCGTACTGAATTACTAGAACAAACAGCGAAAAATATTACTAGAACTAAATCACTAATAACAGCTAAAACTAAAACGATAGGCAAAGGTGAAGTATTAATCGGAATGGTAGAAACTGTAAACAACCGTATCAAAAAAGGTGTATTTGATATTGATAATATTGATTTAATTATAGTGGATGAAATACAAAATTTACAATTTGTAAAAGTATTCAATGAATTTAAAGGTCGTTTATTAGGATTTACAGCTACACCAGTTACAATGAAAACTGAAAGCTATTATAAATGTAAATACTGCGGAGAAAAACACGCTACAGAATCAATTTGTTGTGGAAAAGATACACAAAAATATACTTTAAAAGTTAGTTTAAAACGTTGGTACGGTGATTTAATACAAGGCGTTAAAATATCAGAATTAATAGATTTAGGTTTTTTAACTCCAGTACATAATTTAAGCTGTGATTTGCCTAATTTAGATAAATTACAAACAGATGCAAGTGGTGAATATTCTAAAAAGTCACAGGATGAAGTATTTAATAATTTAGCAAGTACTGAAAATTTATTAGCTAACTATGAAGAACATTGTTTAGATAAGAAAACTATGGTATTCAATTCTAATATTGAAGCCAATGATGAAGCGTATAAGATGTTTAAAATGAAAGGCTATAATGTTCGTTCGTATCATTCTAAATCTAAAGAAAGTCGAAAAGACGTTGTAGAATGGTTTAGAGATACACCTAACGGTATATTAATGTCAGTTGGTGTATTTACAACTGGTTTTGATGTAGATGATGTAGAAGCGATTATATTGAATAAAGCTACTCAAAGTTTAAGTTTATATCATCAAATGGTTGGGCGTGGTGGTCGTATTACGGATAAAATATTTAAACCGTTTTTTTTATGTGTTGATTTAGGTGGTAATTTAGGTCGCTTTGGTTCATGGTCTGATAATGTAGACTGGGATACAATATACAATAATGAAAAAGAGAAAAAAACACGCATAAGAGAATTAGAAGATTTTATAGTATGCCATAATTGTGATTCATTAATAGAAAGTTATGACTGTGAAGTATGTGGTGCAAAAGAACCAACTAAAAGAAAAGCTAAAAGTAAGATAGTGATAGCTGAACAAGTTAAAGAAATGCCACCACCTACACCAAACAGTATATTAAGATATTCAGAAGCTAAAGGTTTAAACATAAATGATGCTAAAAATTTAACAGCTAACTATATTTTAGATATGTTTATATTTGCTAATACAAGTTTAGAAAATGTAAAAGCTAATAAAGTATATTTAACTGATAAGATCAAATCATTTATAAAACCTATTTATTTTGCATTACATGGATCAACTTTAGAAGGTAACAGAAAAAGGACTATAAAAGATTTTGAAAAAAAAGTATTTAATAAATTGAATAAATATTATGAAAATAAATAATAATGTTTATATTTGTACTCGATAACTAATTTATATAACCTTAGTAGCGTGAATTAATTAAAAAACTTTATAAAAAATGATTACATTAAAACAATTAAAAAGTAAATTAAAAAAAGACTTTGGCTGGGAAAACCTAGGTTCTGATAATAATAAATGGTTTGTAGATAATTTGTTAAAAGACACTATAAAAGCTATTAATTATAAATCTAGTTGTAAAAACGATAGCGAGATGTTGCTTTGCGGTGTTTGCGATAAAGAAATTAAACACGATACAACATTAATAAATGAATTACATTGCTTAAAATGCGGTAACGTAGCAAAGGAATAGTTTATAACGGCAAAGAATATGAATAGTAGGGTATTGCTAACAAATAAACAAACGAGGATTTGGTTTTCCAAGAACGGTGAAAGTCGTTTGGCATAGGTTCGAGTCCTACCCTATTATTTATATTTATTGTTGTGTGTATTTTTTAATTGAATACAACGCATTGTGTATGGCATCGTTTTAATGCCATATACAAAGTGTTAGGTTTAGTTTAATTTAAAAATAAAAGATATGGCTATAAGAAATAGATACAGTAGTTTAGATATGGTAAGGATGGCAAAATTTGCTAAAGAAAATACTCATCTTAAAACAATGGAATTGATTAAGATGTATAATGAAAAACACCCTGAAATAACAATTGAACAAAGAAACAATAATATTAGAAATTGGATAGGTAATAATTGTAAATGTGAAAAACCTAAATACAATTACCCCGAAATGGTTTGGTGTGATGAATGTAGGTTGATAATAGAAAATTAAACCTAACGGTTTGTGTATGGTTTGAAAGCCAATGTACAGACTTTGATTAAATGAACGAATACTAATTAGGCTTTTTAACTATACACTTTGTTATAAGCCGTTTTTTACTAAAGATATGATACCAGAACTTAATAAAGAATACGATTACTTTGATGACGGGAAAATAAACCCAAGCAGACACGACAAAGTTATAATAACAGAACTTGTGCGATTTAACAAAATAGATAAAGATACTAAAGCTAATTGGTTTGAAGAAGTTGAACACTGCCATTGGCTTTACAATAAAGAAACTGACTATTTTGTTAAGGGGAAACTCAAAGAAGCCAAAGAAGATGTAGTATTTGTACGAACCTTAGATAACGGATGGTTTAGTTTAGGATGGTGGGCAGGGCGTTTAGATACAGATGGTAGTTTGATAGCACGATTAAATGTCTTATAACTGAATTGTGTATGAAAATGTAAATTTATGGATATGATAACAGAGAAAGACTTAGATAAACTGCAAACATTCGGAAAAGAAACCGATGGTAGTTATTGCGATAGACGGGAATTTAGTATAATAAAAAGCAATAGATTTAAAGGTAGATGGGATTTATGCCATTTCTGTGAAGTTGATGGTGGTTTGTATTATATTAAAACCCTTAAAGATATGGCAGACTTAAAGAGCGTGTACAAAGCAATAACGGATAAAGAACTTGAATAAATTTATTTTTTATACACGTTGTTGTGTGCTTTTTTAATTGCATACAATGGTAGGTGTAAGTTTAGTTGATTAATTTTTAAATAACAGATATGGAAAAAGATAAAAAACAGATGTTGTATAATATGTACAACGCAACAAGTACAGATAATGGTAATGGAAATGATGAAATTGAAACTTATGAGAATTGGTTAGAACGCCAATTGGTTTCGAGAATAGAAAAAATTGAGCAATTAGATTTACACAATGTTAGCAATAGTTTTGTTTACATTGTTGAAGATGCAAAAAACCACAATGCCATAAGTTACTTATCAACTTACGAAAAAGCACAGGAGGAAATAGTTAGATTGAAAGCAAATTATAAAACTTTACACGTTAATACGCAAAAAGTATATTAGAATTATTGCTAATGGTAAATATAAAAAGCGTTTTAATGCTTTTTAAATAATGTTATACAATGGATAAATTACGAGTTGGACAGAGAATAAATGACGAGTTTCTAGGTTATGGGGTAATAGTAGAGATAATACAAGGGACAAGTAAAAAAGTATTTGCTTATATGGTGATGTATGATAAAGAGCCACCAAAAGAATATAACGGAGGAGGCAACCCTTGTTTAAGGTGGGTTAGTGATTTATCTGTTGTATAACGTATAGTGGTATGGTTTGATTTTTAACCGATTTAAAAGTAGAAAAGATGATAAAAGAAAATGTATTAGAAATAAAGAAACTTGTAAGTGACTTGCACTGCATGGGCACTTATGGAATGGTTGAGTTAGAATTAACTAAGATAGAAAACTACGTAAAAGAGCTGGAAGGTAAGGTTAAAAATTTAACCATACCACGTGTTATAGACTGTAGCACTTGTAAACACCAAGCAGTTAGTAAATACGTAGAACCTTGCTATGGTTGTAGAGATAATGATGGTTACGACAATTATTCAAGTGCTATTGTCTTATAACACCAAAATAAACGCCCGTTTTAATGGCGTTTATAGGCTGTTATGGTGCGTTTTAATGCACCAATATTTTTTTATAATTATGAAAGCAGAAAATAAAATACAACAGGAAATAGTAAAATACTTTAGATCTAATTATTATGGTCGTGGCTTATGCTTTAGCGTTCCTAATGAGCGTTCAGGTGGTTACATGGCTATGAAAGATTTACTTCAAACTGGTTTACTTAGTGGTGTATCAGATTTAGTAATAGTTTTAAATAACAAAGTACTATTTGTAGAAGTGAAAAACGAAATAGGCAAACAGTCAGATAAACAAAAACGCTTTGAACAGGGTGTTCAGAAACTAGGGCATGAATATCATTTAGTAAGAAATTTAAAAGAATTTAAAAATATATTAGTTTAATTAAATAATTGTGTTTATATTTGTCAAAAATAAATAATTAAGGAAATGGAATACAAAGAATTTTTAGAAACAAAGAAGCATCTACTAGGTAGCTTTGGTTTTGAACCAAACTTTATACCTGATATGGCTTTTGATTTTCAAAGGGAAATAATAACTAGAGCTTGTAAAAAAGGTAGAATGGCAATATTTGCTGATACTGGAATGGGTAAAACATTAATACAAATTTCACTAGCTCAAAACATTGTTAACGAAACAAAAGGAAAAGTACTAATACTAACACCTTTAGCGGTAGCCTTTCAATTTATAGTAGAAGCTAATAAAATGGGTATAACAGATATTGAATACTCAAAGGACGGTACACACTCAAAAAACATAGTTATTTGTAACTATGAAAGATTACACTATTTTAATAGTGAAGATTTTAAAGGGGTAGTATTAGATGAAAGTAGTATATTAAAAAACTTTGATGGTAAAATTAAAGGACAAGTAACGTCATTTGTAAAAAAATTACCGTATAGATATTTAAGTACCGCAACACCAAGCCCTAACGATTTTATAGAATTAGGTACAAGTTCTGAGGCTTTAGGTTATATGGGTTATACTGATATGTTAGGTAAGTTTTTTAAAAATAATAATAACTCAATAGACCCAAAACACGCTGGAGATAAATGGTATTTAAAACCTCACGCAGAAAATGATTTTTTTGCATGGGTTAATCAATGGGCTATTATGGTTAAGATGCCAAGTGATTTAGGTTTTAGTGATGAAAAATATATACTACCTGAATTAATAGTAAAAACGCATACTATTAAAAATAAATCTTTATTAGAAATAGACGGTCAAATAGAAATGTTTAATAGACCAGCAAAAGGATTTAATGAGGTAAGAAATGAAGTAAAGCAAACTATAAAAGAAAGATGTGAGAAAGCGGTTGAATTAGCACAAGGTAAAACGTCCGTATACTGGGTTAATAGAAATGAAGAAAGCGCACTAATTAAAAAATTAGATACTGAAGCAGTAGAAATAATAGGTAGTCAATCAATGGAGAAAAAAGAACAAATATTATTAGACTTTGCGAGTGGCAAAATAAAAAGAATAATTACAAAGGCAAAAATGACAGGACAGGGTCTAAACTGGCAACATTGTAATCATTCTGTATTTTTCCCTACTTACTCTTATGAACAATACTACCAAGCT
>Ga0255039_10000049_pt1 | contig 34508 bp, 24 predicted proteins | sample BC1_12_1_MG_FD_181713 | JGI IMG/M metagenome (GOLD analysis project Ga0255039, IMG submission 181713) | Seawater microbial communities from Strait of Georgia, British Columbia, Canada - BC1_12_1 | ecosystem: Environmental > Aquatic > Marine > Strait | place: Canada: British Columbia | collected... | reverse complement strand
CCGCCTGTTCAAGCGAATGGGAGTCGATGTAGTACATACCCATCACATCGGTCCGTTACTCTATGCCGGAACCGCTGCCCGACTGGCCGGGGTCAAATGTCTGGTACACACCGAGCATGATGCCTGGCACCTAAACGAGTCCCGGCGCCGTAAGCTGCAAAGCCGTGTTATTGGCCTGACGCGCCCATTGCTGGTGGCAGATGCCGGAATCGTTGCCGCAAAAATGCGCCATCACCTGCAACTGGACAACATATGCGTTATCCCTAACGGAATCGATACGGAGCGCTTCACACCGGGCGATCAGAAAAGAGCACGCCAGCGCCTGGGTTTACCGCGGGGTGTAGGGTTAATTGGCTGTAGTGGAAGGCTGGAGGTGGTTAAGGGGCATAAGACCCTGATCCGCGCCCTGGCTCAACTGCCGAAGACGATACATCTCGCATTGGCGGGAACGGGGTCGATCGAAACCGAGTTGCGCCTGCTTGTGATAAAGCTGAATCTCGGCAAGCGGGTCCATTTCCTCGGTCGCATCGACGATATGCCCTGCTTCTACCAGGCGCTCGATATCTTTTGCCTGCCGTCACTAAATGAGGGCCTGCCGCTTTCACCACTGGAGGCTCAGGCCTGCGATATTCCAGCCGCCGTAACCGATGTCGGGGGCTCCAGAGAAGCTCTCTGCCCGCATAGCGGTGAGCTGATTCCCGCCGAGAATGCCGATGCCATGGCCGCGACCCTGAATAAAATGCTGGAACTCCAACCCCAGGAATTTCGAACTAGCCCCAGAGAGTTTGTGCAAAAACAGGGCGATGTTCGTCTCATGGCACAGGCCTACGCTAATCTAAAATATAGTGGAGTTTGAAATGATTGAAAAGCTAGTAATATTTCTAACACTGACGAGTGGTATATTAGTGATCTACCATCACCTGGGTTATCCCCTGATCCTGCGCTGGATACAAAAAAGACGAACGGAACAGGTCGTTAAGGAAAACCACCGCCAATATACGTCCAGCACTCAAGACACCAGTTTACCAACGGTCACGATTATCATCCCGGCATTTAACGAGGAGCAGTGGATCGCCGACAAGATCCGCAATCTGGCCATAGTCGACTACCCTACGCGGCTTTTAAAAATCATCATCGCCTGTGATGGTTGTGAAGATGATACGCCAGCAATCGCCACGCGCACGGCAAATGAAACGGAATGCCAGCACCTGACAATTGAGGTTCGTGATTTTCCTTACAATCGCGGCAAGGTCATCGTAATCAATGAAGTCATGCAGGATGTTGAGAGCGATCTGGTAGCTCTCAGCGATGTATCTGCTCTGATATCGATAGATGCTCTGCTCATTGCCGCAGCGCATTTTGAAGATCCCACGACTGGTGTGCTAAATGGTCACTACTGTCTGCTTAATCCAGGATCCGATGGTGAGGCCGCTTACTGGAATTATCAGGGCCGTATCAAGGCCGGTGAGGCCGCTCTGGGATCAACGCTGGGTGCGCATGGAGCGTTCTATGTTTTCCGCCGTTCATTGTTCAGTCCGCTGGCCGCCGACACCATCAACGACGATTTTATCCTGCCAATGAAAATCGTGGCAGCCGGTTATCTCGCCAAATACGAAAATCGCATTCTGGCCCTGGAACAGGAGCAGGCCAATACCAACATGGATCATCAGCGCCGGCGCCGCATCGCTGCCGGTAATTGCCAGCAACTCCTGCGCCTGAAACGCCTGATGTTACCGGGTCAAGGGGGTGTCGCTTTTGCCTTTATATCAGGCAAGGGTTTACGGGTACTAATGCCGTTTTTGATGATAATCGCGTTGATCGGGTGCTTAATTCTCGCTGGCGATCATGTCCTGTTCAGATCTTTAGCCGCGTTGCAGTTACTGGTCTACCTGTTGGCTGGTTGGCATATATTGTGGCAGCCAAGTCAAAGCCATCGAATTATAAAGACACTTGCCTATCTGGTTAGCGGCCATGTCGCTGGACTAGTCGGTACCCTCCGCTATCTGGGCGGTTTTGAGCGAGGCCGCTGGAAAAAAGTAGGCCCTGGTTAAATTACAACACAACTTAAGGAATCACAGATGGATACTTTTTACTACATCGACCCCGTAACGGCCAGGAGCAAACGCCTGTCTGATTTACTGCTGGCCAGCACAGGGCTGCTGATAACGCTGCCGCTGTTTCCTTTGATCGCCCTGGCAATCAAGTTGGATTCACGCGGTCCTGTTTTCTTCAGGCAACTGCGTATCGGCAAAGCAATGCCTGACCGTGTGGCGATGTTCGAGATGATCAAGTTTCGAACCATGGTGACTGATGCCGAGCGAAATTCAGGCGCGACCTGGGCGATAAAAAATGACCCGCGAATTACCGCTGTAGGCCTGTTTTTACGCAAGACACGCCTGGATGAATTACCTCAGTTTATTAACGTGCTGAAGGGCGAGATGTCAATTATCGGGCCGAGACCTGAGCGCCCCGGATTTTATCAGCAACTGGAGAGTAATATCCCGTTCTTTGCCGAAAGAACCTATGGAGTTGCACCGGGTATCACGGGACTGGCACAGGTGAGCCAGGGGTATGATACCAGTATCGATGACGTACGCTCCAAGGTCGGATTTGACCATGGATACGGACTGGCTTTAGGCAGTTTTGTTTCCTGGATAAAAATGGATACCACGATTGCCCTGCGGACAATAGTGGTAATGATTATGGGGCGAGGGCAATAAACCTGCCTGCCAATAAATTCAGGGTGATTGAAATAGCCGCGGTAACAATTGCTCATCTGGCGCTCATCTGCTTGATGCTCTTGCCTGTCATTTCGCAAAAACTGACGTCATGGTGGCTCGATAATCTATTAAACCTGCAATTGCAGTGGTCAATTTTGGCAGTTTTGTTAATGCTCTTGAGCCTGAGATATATTCAGTATTTCTTTATTCCCCTGTCGTTTTTATATCTCGTTCTCATCGTATATAACTTTGCCCCTTTCTATAAACCAGGAGATTTCGAACCGAGCGGCAAGGAAACATTGAATATTGCCCAATTAAACATCAAGTACGGGAATCCTTATATCGACAGGCTTGTAGATGAAATTGGTTACTCGGATTACGATGTCATCCTGCTCCAGGAAGTCGGTGATAACGAGCGTGAAACCGTCAGGCGACTGATCGAGTTTTTCCCGTATTCGACTGGTGTAAGTCATCTGGAAAATTTCCCTTCGGGCATGGCCCTGTTTTCGCGATGGCCGGTTGTGAATAGCAAGATACACGATCTCGGTTACGTCGAAGGCCATATCATTGAGGTCATCGTTCAATCACCTGAAAGTACTGTCCCGGTACACATATTTGCGCTGCATCCGGGCGCTCCCAGAAGCAAGGCATTGTGGCGATTGAGAAACTTGACTCTGGTTTATGTTGCGCACACGGTATCTGCATCCTCGCTGCCACATAAAATTGTCATAGGCGATATCAATACATCACCCTGGTCCCCAGAATTCAAGTACCTGCGAAATACGAGCGCCTTACTGAATAGCGCCCATGGGTTTGGTTATATTCCGAGCTGGTCCTTCAGTAGTCTCAATAAATTCGCAAGAATGATGAGCAGCGCGTACATAGATCATTGCCTGGTGAGCGATGTTTTCAAGATCATCAACAAGGAATACAGGCCTGTTAGCGGGTCCGACCATCTTCTGATCTCAACCAGGTTAGGGCTTGGATAAGGTTTCCAGCATGGTTCCCCCCTCTTCCAAAAAATAAGAAAACGCCACAGATCCGATTCGCAAAGCAATTCGCGAAATGCAAATCTCGCTGAACCTTTCCGAGGTTTCGTAAATAGGATGCCTATAAGTCATTGATGTAACATAAAATAATAAATTTATCTGAAAGTGGCACGATCTCTGCAATGAACTCGGGAAGTATAAATTTTTTGTGGAGCCACAGATGAATCTTGAAATTATCAATAATCCAAATGAAGACCTCGTAGTCAAGTTGCATGGCGAGATGGATGCCCAGGGCTGTAGTGAATTACGCCCTGAACTGGAGCAGATCGCCAATTCTGAAACAAGCAGAAATGTGGTTCTCAATATGGGCCAGGTGAGCTTCCTCGATTCTTCAGGTGTCGGGGTGATTGTATTTCTCTACAAACGCCTTAAAGCCCAGAACCGGGAGCTAGAAATAGACGGTGCACGGGGACAACCACAGGAGCTGATGGAGTTGTTGAGAATCGATAAGGTAATACCTGTCGGCGTGGGTCCATCCGCGAATTATGCAATGAACGGAAAACATGAATAGCTTTCACACCAGTTTACTGTTAACCGGCGTTATTTGCTTAAGCGGCTGCGTAAGTTGGCCACCCGCTGGGCAAGGCGGCATGGCCGAGCATCGACAGGAAGATCTCCATTCCGGGCAGGCGGTTCCGATGCTTGGTCTTGAACACGGCGCGCTCTTCGACCTGGAGCTGACTCGACGACACCTGGATGTGCTGGTTCTGGAAGGAGCCGAATTGTGTTTTCCAGCGACCGTGGTACTGGCAAAACAAAGAGAAGATCGGATTACTCGTGAGTTACAGGGTGAACTCGAACATGATGCCATCAACGATCTGATCGTACAGCACAAATTGCTGGCACAGCTGGAACGTCGCCTCGATTACGTGAAACTAGAAGGCATCTGTGTTTTGCCCATGGTGACAGATGTGCAAAAAACGAAGACTGAACTACAGCAGACGGAAGATATTAGCAGCCGTATTTATGACTTGCTCAATAGCGACAATCAGTTTGCTTTCGATTCGGCAGACATCAATCCCAAATATGCCATGCGGTTGGCCACGGCGACGCAGTTGTTGAACAAACATTCCAGTTTTCAACTGCGAATTACCGGTCATGCCGATGCGCTGGGTGAAGCGGCGCATAACCAGGCGCTATCTCTCACCCGGGCCATGGAAGTCAGTCGATACTTGCAGCTACTGGGGTTGTCACCGGATCGTATCGATCTTGATGCCGCGGGTTCAAGTAACCCGTTATTCGGTGGCACAACACCCCAGGATAGATTGGTCAATCGGCGAGTCAGCGTCGAACTGATCGAACCAACAGGTTTCACCCAGAGAGTAGAGGAGTAGGTTTTATGTGCCCAGGCAAATATTCACGACTAAGCGCTTTTCTTTTCCGGCTTCTGCTGCTGGTACCCTTACTGGCAAGCGCTGAAGAGTATCGGGTGCAAGTCGGTGACCTGATCCAGATTTCATTGCCCGGTGAATCCAGCCTCGACCAACCTTACAGCGTTGATCGCCAGGGACGCATTTTGTTACCCGAGGTGGGCATCATTTCGGTGGTGGAAAAGACAGAGGCTGAAATGGAAGAAACAGTTGCCGATCGCCTGGGGAAAGTTTTTCGTGATCTGACTCACCTTCAAGTCTATGTTCACAAGAAACAGTTACTCGTAAACGTGCTCGGATATGTTAATCGACCGGGGGAATTTACCCTGCCGGCCAATGGTTCAGTACAAATGGCGCTTCACGCGGCCGGAGGTTTGAGATCGGGCGCTCAGCTGGATCGTATTCAACTGGTACGCGACGGTAGCCCCCGTGTATTTGACTACAAGCAGTACCTGGACACCGGTGATCACGGTAAATTACCAAAACTGAGATCGCTGGACACCTTGTTCGTGCCGGCATCACCGATGACCGGCAACGTGGAAGTCGATTTCGACCCATCCAAGGTTGCGGATTCAGGCGATGCCGCAGAGGATCGCAAAGCGATCAAGATATTCGGTGAAGTCAATCGACCGGGCAGCTTTTCCTACAAGGGGTCGATGACCATCATCGACCTGATGATGCGTGCCGGGGGTGTAACCCGGTTTGCCGGGGTCGAGCAGATCCGTGTCATAACCCAGGGTGAACCGGTACTGTTTAACCTGAAACTTTACCTGGAGAGCGGTAATACAAATTTGCTGCCCGCGATGATCGCTGGTGCCACTATTTTTGTGCCTCGTCAGGAAGAGGAAATTAAAACGGGCGTGAACATGGTTTACGTTATGGGCGAAGTCGCAAAACCCGGCGCTTACGCGGGCAAGGAGGGTGCGACTTTTATGGATATTCTTGCTAATGCCGGAGGTCCCACACGATTCGCCGAGTCGAGGCAAATCCGTATTATCAAAGCAGACGGCAAGGTGAAACGCTTCGACCTGGCTGGATACACGGAGGGTACGGTCCCTGGACAACCGCCCATAATTTCATTAGGCGATGCGATCTTCGTCCCTGAGAAAACCGACATGAATGAAAAGTCATGGCTGAAAGTAGCCCCCGATCGGGCGGTTCGAGTCATTGGTGACGTGATTCGTCCCGGTCGTATCGAATGGTCTGATGAAATGACTTTGCTTGATTTACTCGCCCATGTCGGTGGCCCAGGCTCGACCGCGGATACCAGTAATATCGAAATCATCGCGGTACAGGCGGATGGCACCAGGGAAAAACAACTTTTTGACCTGGATGCCTTTATTGAAAAAGGTGGTAGCGATGATGAACTGCCAGTGATTCGCGCCGGAGCCACTATTTGGGTACACGACTTGCCTCAGGATCCCTCTGATAATAAGTCTCAGTGGGTACGCCAGGACTCGGAAAAATCAATCTACATTTTCGGTCAGGTCGGTGCCCCAGGGCGGTATAGGTTTACAGATGCCATGCATTTTCTGGATATTCTCTCAGCTGCTGACGGTCCTACGGGCAGTGCCGACTTACATAATATCCGTGTCAGTCATCGCAATGACAAGCATGCTCGTGTGAGCAAGTTGAACCTCGCGCTGTATTTTGAGACGGGTGATGAAAGCCTGTTACCCCAGGTCAGAACAGGGGATACAATTTTTGTACCGGAGAAGGATCGGTTATGGCTGGATCAATCTAAAGAAAGCACGGTACGGGTACTGGGTGCGATCAATAATCCGGGGCGCTACCGCTTCAATGACACGATGACATTGCTGGATCTGCTGGCGGAGGCCGGCGGTCCCAGTACCGATGCCTATGTAGGGAAAATCACCGTGGTTAATGTCTCCTGTTGTCGCGACCAGGCGCGTACATTCGATCTTCAAAAATTCAGTCGCACCGCGGCGATGGCCGATTTGCCGCCATTGAGGGCCGGTGATACGGTCTATATCCCTAACAAAGGTGAAAGTACCGCTGCGAAGCTTCGTGCTGGATTGAAAGATGTATTCCAGATGTCAGTTATCGCGACCATACTGGGTATAATTTAATGCAAATCCCTCCACAAAACATGGAAATAGAGAAAATCTATTCTCAACAACAGCGTGAGAGAAGCCGTTCGATCGCCGTATGCTCGGCAAACGCGGGTGAGGGTGTGACCTCTATTGCCCTGGCATTGGCACAACGTAATCTGTTAGCCGGGCACTCTACACTTGTGGTGGATCTCAATCTGTATCAACCCGCCCTGAACACGCTGTTAACCCTGGATGAACCGGCATTGGAAACCGGTGTGCTCGATAAACCGAGAATAGTCACCGTACAGGAACAACCCATCGCGTTGATCGGGATTACATCCCCTTCCCACCGTGACCTGGTGATGAAGCTTCGCAAGCCAGGAGTGCTCGAAGAATTAATAATCGAGTGGAAAAAGTCGTTCGATATTATCATTTTCGATACTTCCCCGATAAACCGTGTCAATGCCAATAATATTCCTGCCGAGCGCATTGCCGAGGCCTGTGATGGTTGTTTGATGGTAGTGCTTGCCGGCAACACGACGGAGTCGATGGTCTCGGCTGCGGTCGAAAAATTAAAATGTACCAATGCGATTTTGCTAGGCTGTATCCTTAATGACTATAGCAATCCGTCATTGAAGAGTGAATTGTTGCGCGAGGTTCGACGACTGGAGTCGCATTGCAGTGGTCTGGCCACCCGCATCGGTAACTGGATACACAATAGTCATCTGTTGTCTATGGAGATATAAGCAGCCCATGAATCGGATATTCCTCGACAACAAGAGATATGCAACATTAGACGCGATCCGCGAAATGCGGCATTTACTGGAAAAGGTTGCTCTGTCTGCGGTTCCCTACTTGTCAATACGCCGCCGCATGCTGCTCTGCCTCTCTGAAGCGATCACTAATCTGGTAAAACATCCTAAATCGGAAGCGAGCCGGATGGGCATGCGTTTTGGGCGAAATAACCTGGAGTGGTGGCTGGAGATACTCGATAACGGCAACTCGTGGGACCCGACTAAACACGTGGATCTCGCAAAGCTGGAATTTCGAGAAGCCGAAGATGGCCGCGGAATTGCCCTGCTGCATATGCAATGTGACCACATCGAGTATCACCCATCCAACGGCGCTGAATCGAATCGATTACGCCTCAGCTGGAAAATACCGGATCATAAGCAGCGTCCCAATATCCTTATCGTAGAGGATGATGAAACCTTGCGACGGCTTTACGGGCTTTACCTGGGAGAGGCGTTTGAGGTGACCACGGCTGCCAGTGGCGAGGAAGCCCTGCTCAAACTCGATACAACGCAAATCGATCTGGTGTTGTCGGATATCTGTATGCCGCAAATGGATGGAATTGCACTGCGCGAGCAGTTGACCGAAAACATCGATTCGCAATTAATCCCGTTCGTATTTTTAACCGCCAAAAGCGATACCGCTCATCTTGAGCGAGCCGCAAACCTGGGTATCGATGACTACCTGGTCAAGCCAATCGATAAGCTGCGGCTGAACCGAACTATTCAACGGGTTCTGACGCGTTCCCTCCAAACTCACCAGCAGTTGACCGATCGCATAGACAAGAAAATTACCTCGGCCTTAGCGCCGGAGATACCCGATAGAGCCAGCGGCTGGCGACTTGGGGCGATGAGCCGGCATACAGGTAGAGGGGGTGGAGACCTGCTGTTGCACCAGTCTGGCAATGACCGGTTTCAACTGATGCTTGCCGATATCATGGGTCACGATGATAGTGCGAAATTTTTTGCTCATGCCTATGGCGGTTACTTAAGGAGCATGATGCATGCAATAGGCACCGACGGTGATCCCGCTCGTTTACTTGAACAACTCTCGAATTTTGCTTTGCAGGATAAGCTGGTGTCGAATGTAATCCTGACCTGTTGCTCGGCGACTTTGTCGACCGGAGGTGGGATAAGTTTCGCCAGTGCCGGGCATCCGCCTCCGCTGCATGTAAGTAAAACAGGAACCCAGCCTGTACCGGTCGGCGGAATACTCCCCGGCTTACTGCCAGCCACAGCCTATCAGTCTGTTAGCTTGCGACTACCTGTCGGGGAACGTATCGCTCTGTATACAGATGGCCTGTTTGAATCGGCCACAGATAACAGTGCCCGGAAAAAATTAGAGGATAGAATCATCACAATACTGACAGAAACGCTTAATCTCCCCATTAACGAATCCCTGGCGCAGGTCATGGGTATTTTTGACAGGCTTGCAGGGACCCCGCCCAGTGATGATGCCCTGCTGCTGTTGATGGAACCCGCCGAATAATCAAGGATTAATCGCCGTGGGCAATCCTGAAAGCTTTTGCATTTTGCAATGCAAAATAGAAACTGGCGCATAGTGAAACGACCCTCGCCACGATAATATATCATTATCCACGTGATGTGTTGCTCGTATCTATCTGTATTTAAAGAGTTTTAGGAGAATTTAAATATTCTGGAGTGCGCTTGTCATTCCCTGGCACGGTCATTGCAAATGACAGAGTAGTTTTAATGGAGATATTTAGATGAAAAACCTTGCTTCTATCATATTCATATTAATCAGCCTTGTTGTGGCAACCGCCCAGGCTGAAATAAAACTGAAATTCGGCGTTTATGCTTCTGATAAACCTACGACCATGGTCAGAATGTTTCGGCCATTACTCAATACGCTTGAAATAAATTTGGCAGAAAAATTAGGGGAGCCTGTCAGTATCAGTTTACAAGTAGCTAGCAACTATGATCAGGGAATAGAAAACCTTGTCAATGGACAGGTTGACTTCGCGCGTATGGGGCCAGCATCTTACATAATCAGTGAAGAGCGCAACCCTGACCTGCAATTACTCGCCATGGAGAGCAAAAAAGGCAAAAAAGTCTTTTACGGCATAATTTGCGTGCAGGAACAAAGTGAAATAGAAAATATTGCCCAGCTCAAGGGGCATAGCTTCGCATTTGGCAACGAGCGCTCGACCATAGGCCGATATCTTTCACAGCATTTACTTTCGGAGCAGGGGGTGTATGCCAGCGATTTGGCCAGCTACGAGTACCTGGACAGGCATGACAGGGTTGGTACCGCCGTAGGTGCAGGTCAATTTGATGCTGGCGCACTCAAGGAAAGTACCTTCAAAAAGCTCAAAGGAAAAGGCATCAAAATTCGTGAGCTGTCTCGTTTTGCCAATGTTACCAAGCCCTGGATCGCCAGCAGCAACATGAGCGAGAAGATGATTGCTGTACTTAAAGAGGCCCTGCTTGAACTCAAGGATACGACAGCACTAAAGGGAATAAAAAAGCAGGGCTTTCTTCCTGCATACGATAATGACTACACTGTCATTCGTGAGGCAATGCAAAAAAATGCTGATTTTTTCTTGAAGACAGACAACAATTAAGGCGCTACTTATACTAGCAAACTCTATGAGCCAGCAATCTCGACCCACTCGTTACCATTGGCCACTATGGCTGCAGATTGCATTGGCACTGTTTGTTGCCTTGCTGCTGGTAAACCTGATTACCGGATCATTAGTTCGTAAAGTGATGGGTGGATTTGAGTTCGAACAGGTTCAGCAACAAAGCCACAATACCTTTGCACTGTTGGCCGCAACCGCCATCGATGCCGTAATCACCGAGGATATCCCGTTGCTGGAAACCATTGTGGCACGATCGTTGGAGCTGTCACCCGACATGATTGCCCTCTCGATTACCAATGAACAGGGCATACTGCTTGTTCAACATACACGGCCTGATGCCGTATCGGGCGCTGGTTTGCTCGATTACAACTATCCGATCGAATTCGAAGGTGAGCAATTTGGCACTATGAATATCGCATGGGATATGGAACCGGTTTACCAGCACATAAGTCACCATGTGACCGAGTCCCTGCTATTAATGTCTACCATGCTCATTCTCTTGACTGGCATAATCCTCGCATTCATTCACTGGCTCACCATCCGCCCGATACGACGTATTACCGGCTACCTGTCTGCACTGACGGAGAATAGACAGCCTCCTCCTCTAGAGAACGCCGCCTCAGCCAGTCGTGAACTGAGGCTTCTTACAACATCGGCAAACGATCTCTCCACTGTAATGCAGCAGCGAGATAAGCGGGAATCTGAACTTCGCAAAACGCGCTCAGAACTTCAGGTTGCCCACGGTGAAGCGCTTGAAGCCAATCGTGCTAAATCAAACTTTCTGGCCACGATAAGCCATGAAATCCGTACACCGATGAATGCGATACAAGGAATTCTTGGTCTGCTCGGAGATACACCCCTGGATAGTCATCAAAAACACCTGTTACGGACCGGACACGAATCGGGTGAGCTGCTGTTGGCGATCATTAACGATATTCTGGATTTCTCAAGAATGGAGACCGATAAATTCCAGCTCGAGCATAATGATTTTGACCTGCACCGTCTGCTCAAACATAGTGTTGACCTGCTACAGTACCAGGCTAATCAGAAGGATTTAGTCCTTACCCTGAGTCTGGAGCCGGATTTGCCCCGTTTTGGCAAGGGTGATCCGGACAGGCTGCGCCAGATTCTGATCAATTTGGTAAATAATGCGATCAAATTTACTACCAGCGGCAGTGTCGTCGTCAGGGCATCGTCTTCCGGCAGCAGTGATGACGCTTTTACATTTACCTGCGTTGTTCAGGATACCGGTATCGGCATTAGAAAAGATAAACAGGCTCTCATTTTCGAAGAATTCACCATGGCCGACCAGAGCTCTTCGAGATCGCATCAGGGCACCGGCCTGGGGCTGGCTATCTGCAAACGCCTTGTCTCGTTCATGGGAGGCCACATTGAGTGCAGCAGCGATCCCGGAAAAGGCAGTACATTTACTTTCAGTATCCCGTTGGAACGCTCAGCCGAGAATATTTGTGAACTAGTGCTGGAAAAGGATGAGTCTCAAGCGCAACCGTCCCCAGATACTCGCATTCTGCTGGCGGAAGACAATCCGGCAAGTCAGATGGTTTTCAAAACCATTCTGGAATACGCCAACTTACAGGTGGACATCGTGAACAATGGTCATGAGGCGATCGAAGCGATTCGCAATAGTTCCTATGACATTGTACTAATGGATATTTCTATGCCGGGGATGGATGGATTGACGGCCACCCGAAAAATACGTCAGCTTCCTGGAGTTTCCGGAAAACTCCCCATTATCGCTCTGACGGCCCATGCCTTGAGGGGAGATAAAGAGCGTCTTCTCGAAGCAGGTATGGATGACTATCTGAGTAAACCAATAGATCGCGCAGCGTTGCTACACTGTATTGGTGATTGGACAACTACCCTCACGACCTGGCAACCTGAATCCAAACAGGACAAACCTGGAACCGCTGACCGCCCTGCAGGTCCCGAGTATGAATATGTCAACGAACAGGTATTGCAGCAGTTGGTACGTGATACTGCCCCTGACATTGTCCCCGATTTACTGGCGGTTTATATTGAAGATGCAAAAAAACGAATCAAGCTGATTCAACGGGCCGTAAAGGGTGAAGATATAAAAACGCTGGAGTTTGAAGCCCACACCCTGGGCAGCAGCGCCGCAGCGTATGGCAATGAAAAACTTCATCGATTAGCCCGGGAAATAGAAAACCTTTGCCTGCAATGCAATCACAAGCAAGCCCTGAAACAGGCAGCTGGATTATCAAAGGTTGCAACTGAATCCCTTCGCCGGCTGGCACAGCGTACCGACAAAGGATTCGAATCAGTTAAACAGGAATCTATAGAATGAACGATAAACCCAGAGTACTTTTAATTGAAGATAACGAGCCGCAAGCACGGCTTTATCAACAATATCTCAAACAAGAAATGATCCATCTGACGCATGTTGGTACTGGCGAAGAAGCGAAAACGTCTATTTCGACCAATCCGCCTGAACTGGTATTGCTCGATCTACAACTTCCCGACATGGATGGGCAGGACATACAGCGCTGGATCCGAGAGCAGGGCTATCCCTGTTCCGTTATTGTCATTACCGGTCACAGCTCCGTCGATATCGCTGTAGAGATGATGCGTACTGGCGTAGAGGATTTTATTGAAAAGCCCGTTAACGCGACCCGACTTAAGACCACGGTCAGAAATCTCCTTGATCGAAGTCGACTACAAAATCTGGTCGACGTTTATCAGTCGACCTTCGAGCGTAAAAACTATCACGGCTTTATTGGATCCAGCCTGCCTATGCAGGCGGTCTATCGCATCATCGATGCCGCTGCTCTCAGCAAGGCGACCGTTTTCATCACCGGCGAGAGTGGAACCGGAAAAGAGGTGTGTGCCGAGGCAATTCACAAGCAAGGAATGCGCGCAAAACAGCCATTTATTGCTTTAAACTGTAGCGCTATCCCCAGTGACTTGATGGAAAGCGAAATTTTTGGGCACGTAAAAGGGGCCTTCACCGGTGCCGCTGTCAACCGAGATGGTGCAGCTACACTAGCTGATGGAGGCACCTTGTTTCTGGATGAGATCGGTGAAATGAGCATGGACCTACAGGCTAAGCTGTTACGTTTTATACAATCCAGTAGCTTTCAGAAAGTCGGCAGTAGTAAACAGGAAAACGTAGATGTCCGTTTCATTTGCGCCACAAACCGGGACCCGTTACAGGCCGTAGCTGACGGGAACCTAAGAGAAGACCTCTACTATCGCTTACATGTCGTGCCGCTGCATCTGCCACCCCTGCACGAGCGTGGCGACGATATTATGGAAATAGCTCACCATTTTCTTGCCATCTACGCTGAAGAAGAGGGTAAACAATTCTCAAGCTTTTCTCCTGATGTAGAAGTTATCCTGCGAAATTACGACTGGCCGGGAAACGTGCGCCAGTTGCAAAATGTTATCCGCAATATCGTGGTGTTACACGATGATCAATGTATCACCCTGGCCCACCTCCCGCCGCCGATAAACACCTCACTAACCGAAAATAAGCCACCTCAGCAGGTTCGTGCGAATCGACTTGCAGAAATCACCCGGTCAGATCAATACGAGCCAATAAAACCCCTGGCAAAAATTGAACGTGAATCAATCGAACGGGCAATTGATATATGCAATGGAAATATCCCCAAAGCCGCTGCGTTACTGGAGGTCAGCCCATCAACCATATACCGGAAAATACAAGGGTGGGACACGGATGAACTTACACCTACTGGCTAAATTCAGCACCATCCTGACTTGTTAAGCCGCCTCCTCGTTTATTGCCTCGTAATCGTGCAGTATTAATTTGCACTTTTCAACAACACTCGATTTTCCTGTGACGGGGGAGCTATCCTATTTCCCTCCGTCGAGGAAATATGCCTCATCGGTGTTGAATTGCGCGTTCGATTGCCCCACTTTTGAAGATATTTGCATCTAATAGCTAACCCATGTCTGAACCGGTATATGTTCTCTTTCTCAGGAGGTTATCCTAGCCAGGGTGGTGTAATATTCAGTGCAAATACTGGGTCAGATTTTCATGCAAATCAACAACCCCTGGCGTTTAATTTCTGAACGACAGCTTCCCTTCATAGCTGACGTTCAAAACTCCCAGCCTAACTTCGGCTTGCGGTACAATGCAGACCTTCACTTCCCTTAGACGGATAAAATTTATCCAGAAAATATGCAGGAGAAATCCTTTATCTGATAATATTTGTTATTGCTAGGGAAATTGTATTGGCAGATTAGCGATGGGAAAGCAAAAACATGAAGCATGAGAATCTCGACGAAGATTGGTGGCTTGAAACAATCTACCGAGTCATGGAATTAGATAACCCCAAAGCCCATGATCTTTATGGCGCTATATGGGCCCTGAATAACATAAAGGAAGGAACGCGTGATATGAATGGTATTGATTGGTTAGAAGCCCCGCGCGATCTCACACCAACAGAAAACCAGGCTCTTAATGACGGGGCCGAAAAACTTATTGCACTCCTTAATGGACTTGAGCGGTAGCAGTTTCAATCTATTTCAGGAAATCAAGAAACAACTGGAATAAACAAACAAACCCGCCAGGGCGAACCTTAGCGGGTTGTTACGAGCAATTTTCCGAATGAGTTACTAGCGACTTCTCACTATTGATTCCTGAGTGTAAGCTTTCCCTTAAGCCGACGTTCAAAATTCTCGGATTTACTTCTGCTTTCGGCACATGCAGCCATTACCGCTTGAATGTTGTATGTCCGCTTTCCTAGGTTTTGTCTCATATAGAAGACTTTTTGAGAAGGAAATTAGTCTTTTCGCTGATAATTCCCTGTTAATACAAAACAATAAAAATAACATGACGCTAAATCACCCGATTATTCAATAGGCTAGAGAAATTATGGTCAAATTTATGGCGCTAACTAAGCATTATTTCCCTGTATATTCCTGTCTTTCAGGGATTTTTTAGGGGAGACAATATCGCAGCAGACTGTATCCACCTGGATGTAGCCAAAAAAGATTCAGAAGGTTAAGGTTTCCCCTTCTTTCGCAAACGAAAATGCGTTAAATCGCGACGATTACTCTTACCGCGTCGAGACGCAGACGGGCATGCTCCAGTGCGCTTTCAAAATGATCGAGCTGTCCCTGGAAGAATTCGATTTCATCGTTACGCACCCCGGGGTTCACCTTCTGTAATGCCACCAGGCGTGTGACCTCATGTTCCAACAGATCACGGCCACTGGTTCGAGCATCGGCAATCAGACCGGCTACCCGGGTATCAGCGACCAGTTCAGCAGATTCCAGCATTTGCGTCAACTCACTCTGGCGAGCCTTGACGATTTTGATCGCGGTGTCCTTGTCAACGCGCTGTGACTGTTGCAAGGCCGATTCAAGATCCAGGCGTTCGGCATGATCCTGCCCACTTTCATCGATCACCACGCGGATACTGGCATTCGGGAAATAGCGTTCATTGTGCCGGCTCGAGTCGTCACTGAAATCCATCAGAAAAAGACTCTCTACAAGCAGCGTACCGGCTTTGACCCCGGCATACTTCGAGGCGACTAACGCGGTATTACCAAACTCGCTGGAAAGCACCATATCCATCGCATTGCGCACGAATGGATGTTCCCAGGTCAGGTAATGCAGGTCTTCGTTGGCGAGTGCGGCGCTGCGGTCATAGGTTACCGTCATACCGTCTTCAGGCAGGCCCGGCATCTGCGTGAGCATGTTGTCACCAGGTGTTATTACCCAGCGGTCCTGGCTACGAATCTCGCTATTCACCCCGTAGCAATCGTAAATCCGCTCCATAAAACTGAACAGGTCGAAATCGAGCTCGCGTTGCATCGCCTCGTCGATGAGCGCTTCCGCGACCGCGGGCCTGCAGGAGTTGATTTCGAGCAACCGATCGCGCCCTTGTTGCAGCGCCTGGTCGAGCGACTGGTGCAGTTCACGGGTTTGCTCGATGAAAGCATCCGCGGATAGCGTTGGCTCATCCAGGTAACGCTGCAATTCATGCCGTGTTTGCAGGTAAACCTGGTGTCCCGCCGGGCAGGTATGCGAAAACGCACCCAGTCCATCGTGATACCAGCGGAATAACAGATGCCGCGCACTGCCCTTCACATATGGCACATGAATGTTGATAACTGCATTCTGGCCGATACGATCGAGACGACCGATGCGCTGTTCGAGCAGATCCGGATTACGCGGTAAATCGTATAGCACCAGGTGGTGCGCAAACTGAAAGTTGCGCCCTTCACTACCGATCTCCGAGCAGATCAATACCTGTGCGCCATCCTCATAATCCGAAAACCAGGCCGCCGCACGGTCGCGATCAACCAGACTCATACCCTCATGAAACAACGCCGCGAGTATCCCGTACTGTTGCTTCAATCCAGCAACCAGCTGTTGTGCGGTCGTCGCCGCGGCAGTAATAACCAGTACTTTTTTAGATCGAAATTCGCGCAGAAATTCTCCCAGCCAATGGCTGTAGGGATCACCCACGCCGTCCGCCGTTAACGCCACCGGATAAACTTCACGTTCGGGGAATCCCTTGACCACGTGGCGGGTATTGCGAAACAACACGCGTCCAGTGCCATGTTGATCCAGCAAATCATCCAGTTCCTGAATCTGCTCCGGGTCTTCGAGCAGGATCTGGGCCTGGTCGGCAAGTTGCTGGTAACCCTGCTCGTCCAGGAGAAACCGGTTGAGATCACTGAATCGATCCGGATCCAGCAGGCGCAGGCGTGCAAAATGACTTTCCTTGCCTAGCTGTTCCGGGGTCGCGGTCAACAACAGTAGTCCCGCGGTCTTTTCGGCCAGGTTTTCGACCAACTGGTATTCGGGGCTGACTTCTTCGGGTGACCACAGCAAGTGATGCGCTTCGTCTACCACCAACAGGTCCCATTCGCCGGCCTGCGCATGTGCGGCCTGCTGCGGGTGTTTAACCAGGTAGTCGAGACTGCACAGCACCAGCTGTTCCCCATGGAACGGATTCTCGGTTTCGTCGTATTCCGATTCATCGTGACCGGAATGGTCGAATCGCGCCTCGTTAAAAATGCTGAACATCAGATTAAAACGGCGCAACATTTCCACCAGCCACTGATGTACCAGAGATTCCGGCACCACGATCAACACGCGCCGGGCACGCTCCAGCAGGAGCTGCTGGTGCAGAATCAAGCCGGCTTCAATGGTCTTTCCCAGACCGACTTCATCGGCAAGCAGCACCCGCGGCGCGTAACGACGGGATACCTCGTGGGCAATGTAGAGTTGATGTGCAATCAGGCTAGTGCGACTGCCGGCGAGACCGAAAACCGCGGACTGCTGCAGTCGGTTGGCAATTTCCCGGGTCTTGCAACGCAGTTTGAACCACTGGTTGCGGTCAATTTGAGCATTGAGTAATCGCTCACCCGGCTGATTGAGTTGCAGGAAATTACTCAACCTGCCCTCGGGAAGGTCGACCCGGGTACCGTGCTCATCCTCGCAGCGATAGACCATCAAACCGCTGGATTCGGTTAACTCGAGGACCTGCAGGATTTCTCCGTCCTGCCTTTCGACCCAGTCACCGGCGCGAAAACGTACCCGTGTCAAAGGTGCGTCGGCGCGCGCATATATACGCGTTTCCCCGGTCGCCGGGAACACGATACTGACGGTACGATGCTCAATCTCGATGACCATACCGAGGCCAAGTTGAAGTTCAGCGGCGCTTATCCAGCGCTGACCAATGACAAATTCCTGCATGTTTGAAAGGTTGCTTAAAAACGCGCGTGATTATAACAGGCGGCGCTTGCAGTTGAGAATTAACTTGCACAAAATGCTGGCATGATTCCACTCGATGACCACGGCTATTTCATAACCGGTTCCGATACCGATGTCGGCAAGACTTACATAGCCTGCGAAATCGTACGCCAGCTTCGCCAGCGTGGAATCGATATCGAAACCCGCAAACCCGTCGAGTCAGGTTGCGTTTTAGCTGCGGCGGGTGACCTCCTGACCCACGACGCGGCAGCATTACAGCAGGCGAACGAACATCACGAGAGCATCGAACGAATCGCGCCCTACCAATTTCGCGCGGCGCTGGCACCGCATCGAGCGGCGCGTCTCGAAAATCGCAAGCTCTACCTGGAAGATCTGGTAGATGCCTGCAGCCGCGATAACCCGGAACACCGCCTGGTAGTTGAAGGGGCCGGCGGGTTTTATTCCCCGCTTGCCGAAAACGCGTTAAACGCCGATCTGGCGAGCGCATTGCAACTGCCGGTGATCATCGTCGTCAACGACCGCATCGGCGCGGTAAACCAGACCCTGATGACTACAGAGGCCGTACAAAGCAGGCAACTTCGTGTCGCTGCTATTGTTTTGAACGCGGTAGAAGCTCTAACTGATGACACCATGGACAACGCGGCCGACCTGCAGGCTCACTGCAATCTCCCGCTATTTTGTTGCGCGCATTCCAGCCCGCTGCCCATCCTCTTCAGTTAACCCGCATGACCCTGTGAACAGAGGCTACGCGGTAATACTGACCGGCTATATCGGCTGGGGTTTATTTCCCCTTTACTGGGCACTGCTGAGCGATGTCCCTTCAATCGAAGTGTTGCTGCACCGCATGCTGTGGTCGACCCCGGTACTTTTGCTGTTGGTGCTACTGAGCGCGCGACGCCGCACCCAGGTAAGGAGCGCGCTGCAATCCTGGCATGAACTGAGATGGCTGGCGCTATCGAGCCTGATCGTCAGTTTCAACTGGGGTATTTATATCTGGGCGGTCGCCAACCAGCGCCTCATCGAAGCCAGCATGGGCTATTTCCTGACCCCGTTGCTGAACGTAATGGCCGGGGTCATCGTATTTGGAGAAAGGCTTGAACGCCTGAAGATTATCGCTATCACCTTTGCCGCGGCGGGTGTCGTTTACTACATCTTCACCACTGCGGCCATTCCCTGGGTTGGCCTGGCGGTGGGAATAAGTTTTGCCGCCTATGGATTGCTGCGTAAACAGATGAAGACTAACGCCGTGCCCGGGTTGTTGGTCGAAATACTGTTGTTACTGCCGTTTACGTTGGCGCTGATATTCTGGCTGCATTATCAGCGGGAGGCGATATTTCTGAACTATTCCCTGAACACCGATTTGCTGCTGATTCTCGGTGGCCCGATTACGGTAATACCGCTTGCATTTTTCACTGCCGGTACGCGCATGTTGCCATTGACCACGGTAGGCATACTGTTCTACGTTACGCCGTCGCTACAATTTTTGACCGGCATAATTCTGCTGGGCGAGTCTTTCAACTTGAACAAACTGGCCGGATTTATCGGTATCTGGATCGGGCTGGCGATTTTCACCTACAGCCTGCTCACCAATAGAGAATCTACACATCTTAGGTGAGTTAGCAGCCTGCTAAGCGATGAAGTCGGGCATATTGCCTACTTCGACAATCTTCATGGCATTGGTGCCGCCACCAGTGCCCATCAAATCACCCTTGGTAATAATAACCAGGTCGCCATCGGTGACGGATCCATGGCCTTTCATCAAGTCCACCGCTTCCTGATTCGCCTCGGCGTGATTGGTATGGATGGTCGGGAAATATACCGGGAACACTCCTCGATAAAGGTTAACCTTGCGATTGGTCGACTGGTGTCGAGAGAGCGCAAAAATCGGAATGGCGGAACTGATGCGCGACATCCATAACGAGGTCGAACCGGATTCGGTCAGGGTCGCAATCGCGCGCACGTCCAAATGGTTGGCTGTATACATGGCTGCCATCGCAATCGCTTCGTCAACATGGGTGAAGGTGTCATCGAGTCGGTGCCGCGATTTGATCGCGCCACTTTGCTGCTCGGCATTGATGCAGATATCCGACATCGATTTCACGGTTTCGCTCGGAAAAGCGCCGGTCGCGGTTTCCGCCGACAACATTACCGCATCGGTACCGTCGAGTACCGCGTTGGCGACATCGAAAACCTCGGCACGGGTCGGGATCGGGTTATCGCGCATCGACTCCATCATCTGGGTCGCGGTAATCGTCACGCAGTTCAGCTCTCGCGCCCGGCGAATGATTGATTTTTGTATCGCCGGCAGTTTTGCATCGCCGATTTCCACGCCAAGATCACCGCGCGCAATCATGATCGCCTCCGAGGCAGCGATAATTTCCTCGAGATTGTCCAGCGCCTCGGCACGCTCGATCTTGGCCACCAGTCCCGCGCTACTGCCTTCCGCCTCGAGCAGTTTACGCGCCTGGGTCATGTCCGCCGCGTTCCTCGGGAAAGATACCGCAACATAATCAGCATCGATGAGTGCCGCGGTTTTGATATCGGCCTTATCCTTGTCGGTTAAAACCTCTGCAGTCAGCCCGCCACCTTTGAGGTTAATCCCCTTGTTATCGGAAAGCTCGCCACCTATCTGTACCGTGCAATCGATCCTGGGGCCGTCGACAGCATCAACCTGAAGGACTATGCGTCCGTCATCGAGCATCAGGACGTCTCCGTTTTTTACATCCTGTGGCAGCTTTTTGTAGGTCACTCCGACCTGGTCGCTATCACCCTCGCCATCCGCACACTCGGTATTGAGACAAAACTTGTCCCCGATCGCGAGATCAACCGCACCATTTTTGAATTTCTCGAGTCGTATTTTGGGACCCTGTAAGTCGGCAAGAATTGCCAGGTGGCGATTATTTTCGAGACCGATACGCCTGATTTTTTCAGCCCGTGCCTTGTGTTCCTCGGCAGTACCATGGGAGAAGTTAAGCCGTACTACATCAACCCCGGCCTTGATCAGGCTATCGACCGCAGCGTCCGACTCTGTCGCCGGACCCAGGGTCGCAACAATCTTGGTTCTACGTTTTATCGGCATAATCCTGACACCTCGCTTCCAGCATTGCCACTGCGGGCAGCTGTTTGCCTTCCAGAAACTCAAGGAAAGCCCCCCCACCGGTGGATATATAAGAAATTTGCTTTTCTATACCGTACTTATCGACTGCCGCCAGGGTATCACCTCCACCTGCAATCGAAAAAGCCGCTGAGTCAGCTATCGCCTGCGACAACGCCCTGGTGCCCTCACCAAACTGATCAAACTCGAAAACTCCGAGCGGCCCATTCCAGACGATAGTCAAGGCCCGCCGCAGGATTTCGGCAAAGCGTATCGCGGTTTGCGGTCCAATATCGAAGATCATGTCATCGTCCTCGACTTCGTCTACCGGTTTAATGGTAGCCACAGCCGTCGCTGAAAATTCCTTGCCACAGACTACATCGAGCGGAATCGGAATATCCCTGCCCTGCGCTTCGGCCTGCTGCATCAAACGCTTTGCCTGCGGAATCAAATCCAGTTCCACCAGCGACTTGCCGACATTGTATCCCGCCGCCGCGATAAAGGTGTTGGCAATACCACCACCGGGAATCAACTGGTCAACGATTTCTGATAGCGACTCCAGTACCGTCAGTTTGGTGGAAACTTTTGCGCCGCCAACAATTGCCACTACCGGACTGGCAGGCTCATGCAAAGCCTTGCCCAGTGCGTCGAGTTCTGCTGCCAGCAACGGCCCGGCACAGGCCACTGGGGCAAACTGTCCAACCCCATGCGTCGATGCCTGCGCTCGATGCGCGGTGCCAAAAGCATCCATGACAAAAATATCGCATAGCGCCGCGTACTGGCGCGACAGGACATCATCGTCAGCTTTTTCACCCACATTGAAACGCACGTTTTCGAGCAGCACAACCTCGCCAGCAGCCATCGCAGGCATCTGTTCGAGGTAGTCGCTTACCAGTGACACGGGCTTGCCGAGTGCGTTGGCAAGATAATCGGCCACTGGTCGCAGCGAAAACTGCGGCTCCGGGTTACCCTCCTCAGGCCGACCCAGATGCGACATGACCATCACCTGAGCTCCAGCATCGATGCAATGTCGGATTGTCGGCAACGAGGCCTTGATACGCTGATCACTGGTAACAACACCATCACGGAGCGGAACATTCAGGTCCTGGCGGATCAATACGCGCTTACCGGCCAGATCGAGGCCGGTCATTTCCAGTACTGGCATTAGTGCTCCTGCAGATTCACAAATCAGGCGGCGATTACGCGCGCCATTTCGACTACCTTGCAGGAATAGCCCCATTCATTGTCGTACCAGGAAATCAGTTTGACGAAAGTATCATCCATCTGGATTCCGGCTTCCGCATCGAAGGTCGAAGTGCATGATTCGCCGCGAAAATCGGTCGAAACTACCTTATCCTCGGTATAAGCGAGCACACCTTTCATCGGCCCTTCGGAAGCGCTCTTCATGGCAGCACAAATGTCTTCGTAGCTAGCGTTCTTGTCCAGCTCGACGGTCAGGTCGACCACCGACACGTCGGAGGTTGGAACACGAAACGCCATGCCGGTGAGTTTGCCGTTGAGATTCGGCAACACCTTGCCAACAGCCTTGGCCGCACCAGTTGACGATGGAATGATATTCTCAAGGATACCGCGACCACCACGCCAGTCCTTCATCGAAGGGCCGTCGACCGTTTTCTGGGTTGCGGTTGCGGCGTGTACGGTAGTCATCAGGCCACGCTTGAGGCCGAAATTGTCATCGATTACCTTGGCGATCGGCGCCAGGCAATTGGTGGTGCAGGAAGCATTCGAAATGATCGCTTCGCCATCGTATTTATTATCGTTGACGCCATAAACGAACATCGGCGTATCGTCCTTGGACGGTGCCGACATGATCACTTTCCTGGCTCCGGCATCGATATGCTTCTGCGCGGTTTCCTTGGTCAGGAACAAGCCGGTTGACTCGACAACAACGTCGGTATCGATGTCGCCCCATTTCAGTTCAGCCGGATCGCGTTCCGCGGTAAGGCGAATCCGCTTACCGTTGACCACCAGCGTATTGCCATCGATAGCGATATCACCCTTGAACTTGCCGTGCACCGAATCATGCTTGAGCATGTATGCCAGGTACTCCGGATCGAGTAAGTCATTGATACCAACGACTTCGACATCGTCGAAGTCCTGTGCGGCGCGAAACACCATGCGTCCAATTCGACCAAAACCATTTATGCCGACGCGTATTGTCATTATTCTCTCTCCTGAAAGATAAAAGTTAATCTGTACCTATAAGACTGTTCACCGCTTCCACCACCTTGTCGACGGTGAAACCGAAGTATGCGAATAATTCTTTTGCGGGGGCCGATTCACCAAAGGTGTCGATGCCGATGACGATGCCATCCAGGCCAACATATTTATACCAGCCGGCGGTAACTGCAGCTTCCACTGCGACGCGCGCACTTATACTGGGTGGCAGTACCGAATCCCTATAATCCTGCGGTTGGCGATCAAACACCGCGGTGCAGGGCATCGAGACCACACGTATTTTTTCATTTTCCAGCGCTTCTGATTCGTAGGCCGCCACGGCCAGTTCGATTTCGGAGCCGGTGGCGATGATGATTGCATCCGGCGTGCCTTCACAGTCGCGCAGTATATATCCGCCACGGGCGATCGCTTCGATTTGTTGCGGGCTGCGTGCTTGATGCTTGAGACCCTGGCGCGAAAATACCAGGCAACTCGGGCCATCTCGACGTTCAATCGCGGCTTTCCAGCTGACTGCGGTTTCGACAGTATCGCAGGGGCGCCACAGGTTCATATTCGGGATCATACGCAAGGCCGGGATCTGCTCTATTGCCTGGTGGGTAGGCCCATCTTCACCGAGACCAATCGAATCGTGGGTATAAACGAAGATGCTCTGGATTTTCATCAGCGCCGCCATACGCAGCGCATTGCGCGCGTATTCGGAAAAAACCAGGAAGGTCGCACCGAACGGAATGAATCCTCCATGCAGTACGATTCCGTTCATTATCGCCGACATACCGAACTCGCGTACGCCATAATTGATGTAATTGGCTGCGGGTGATTCAGCCTGCATCGGTTTGAAACCCGACCATTCGGTCAGATTGGAACACCCCAGATCGGCGGAACCACCAAATAGCTCAGGTAACAACGGCGAATAAGCCTCGATCGCAGCCAGCGAAGCCTGGCGGGTCGCCTTGTCTTCCGCGGCTTCGTCGAGCCCGGCGATAAACGCCTGTGAAGCTTCCTGCCAGTGGTGCGGCAATTCAGCGTTGATGCGTCGCTCGAATTCGGTTGCCAGTTCCAGGTGCTCATCCTTGTAATCCGAGAATTTCTGTTTCCAGGCATCTTCCTGGCCCTGCCCCCGACCACGGTGGTCCCAACCTTTGTAAACCTCCTCAGGTATTTCGAATGCAGGATGCTCCCAGTTCAATTCGATACGCGCCAGCGCGACTTCTTCCTCTCCCAGCGGGGCACCGTGACAGGCGTGTCCACCTGCCTTGTTGGGTGAACCGAATCCAATGATCGTCTTGCAACAGATCAACGAGGGTTTGGCAGTGATTGCACGCGCCGCCTCGATCGCAATCTTGATTTCATCCGGGTCGTGTCCGTTAATTTCAATCACGTGCCAGCCGTAGGCCTCGAAACGCGCCGGAGTGTCATCGAGGAACCAGCCTTCAACCTTGCCATCGATCGAAATACCGTTGTCGTCCCAGAAGGCAATCAACTTGCCCAGCCCCAGCGTACCCGCGAGCGAACAGGCTTCGTGCGAAATTCCTTCCATCATGCAGCCGTCACCGAGAAAGACGTAGGTAAAATGATCGACAATATTGAAGCTGCCACGATTAAATTCGGCCGCAAGGGCTCGCTCCGCAATCGCCATGCCAACCGCATTGGTGAGGCCCTGGCCCAGTGGTCCGGTGGTAGTCTCGATTCCCGGCGTGTAACCATGTTCGGGGTGGCCGGGTGTTTTCGAGTGCAGTTGACGAAAATTCTTTAAATCCTCGATGGTGACATCATATCCGTTCAGGTGCAGCACCGAATAGGGCAACATCGAGCCATGCCCGTTCGACATGACAAAGCGGTCACGGTTACTCCATTCAGGATTTGCCGGATTATGGCGCATAAAGTCGTTGTATAGGACTTCAGCGATATCGGCCATACCCATGGGGGCACCCGGGTGCCCGGAATTGGCCTTCTGCACCGCATCCATACTCAACACCCGGATGGCGTTAGCAAGCGTTTTACGTGATGACATTGATCGCTCTCAAAATCGATTTGTTCGATATAACTTCTTGATTAATAATGATTATATTCTGCTTACACATGAATTATCGACATCTCTGGCGGTTAACCCCAGATCACCCACTAGATGTGTGCCGGCAATAAGGCGCGATATTCTCTCGTAAATGCAAATCGACAGCAACTTATAAAAACTTTTACGCATATTGAGCATTTCTATAGGTATGGATTTTGTTAACCCGGCGGCAATAGTTGTTACCGAGTTAATATGGCTGTTATTTTCAAATGTCTTACTTATAATGCGCCTTTTCCGACACTAGCTTTGGGGCCCAATATGTCAGGTTCATACATCTTCACTTCCGAATCGGTATCAGGCGGACATCCCGACAAGATCGCTGACCAGATATCGGATGCCGTGCTTGACGCCTTGCTGGAGCAAGACCATCGTTCCCGCGTAGCCTGCGAAACCCTGGTCAAAACCGGCATGGTTCTGCTCGCCGGCGAAATCACCACTAACGCTGAAGTCGATATGGAAGCGCTGGTACGCAAAACCGTCTGCGATATTGGTTATGACAACCCGGAATGCGGCTTCGACGGCAAAACCTGCGCCGTGCTTACCGGGCTCGGCAAGCAATCAGGCGATATCGCCATGGGGGTCGATGAATCCAGTGACAAGGAGCAGGGCGCCGGCGACCAGGGACTGATGTTCGGCTATGCCTGCAATGACACCGATGTTTTGATGCCGGCACCGATTACCTATGCGCATCGACTGGTGCGCAAGCAGCACGAGCTGATGAAATCCGGTGAACTGGACTGGCTTCTACCCGACGCAAAAAGCCAGGTCACGTTGCGTTACGAGAATCACAAACCTGTCGGTATCGAAGCGGTAGTATTGTCGACCCAGCACAAGGAATCGATAAATCTCGGCAGCTTGCGCGAAGCAGTTATCGAAACCATCCTCAAACCGGTACTACCACAGGACTGGTTGGCACAGTGTAAAAGCGAAAACATTCACGTCAATCCAACTGGCAGATTCGTGATCGGTGGCCCGGTAGGCGACGCCGGACTGACCGGACGCAAGATTATCGTTGACACCTACGGCGGCATGGCGCGCCATGGCGGCGGTGCCTTTTCCGGCAAGGACCCTTCCAAGGTTGACCGTTCAGCAGCCTATGCGGCTCGCTATGTAGCCAAAAATATTGTCGCGGCGGGCATCGCCGAACGTTGCGAGATACAGGTTTCCTACGCGATCGGAGTTGCCGAACCCACTTCGATCAGTGTCGATACCTTCGGCACCGGGGCTATCGCTGATGATCGAATCATCGCCTTGATTCGGCAGCATTTCGACCTTCGGCCGAAGGGTTTGATCGCCATGCTCGACCTGTTGAAGCCAATGTATCAGCCGACTGCCGCTTACGGGCATTTTGGACGCGAAGACCTCGATCTGAGCTGGGAAAAAGTTGGCAAGGCCAATGCGTTGAGAGCGGATGCCGGCTTGAAACAGGCTTAAAAGGAAGCTCATTCCGGCGCTTTTGCCGATTTGACACTCGGCCCTTTTTGGCTAAAATACTCGCTTCCCCGTTCCGGGGGCTTTGTGTGCGAGGAGCGCTGCGACAGCTTTACTGCCAGGCTCGCCCACAAGATCAATTCAACGGCGCTCATAAATAGTTTTGGAGATTATTTATGAGTGCCAACGCCAATGACGTCATTAAAGACGATTACAAAGTATCCGACCTCTCGCTCGCCGCCTGGGGACGCAAAGAAATCGCGATCGCTGAAACCGAAATGCCGGGCCTGGTATCGCTGCGCGGAAAATACGCTAGTGAGCAACCCCTGAAAGGAGCCCGTATCGCCGGCTCGCTACACATGACCATCCAGACCGCGGTTTTGATCGAGACCCTGGTCGCGCTCGGCGCCGAAGTTCGCTGGGCTTCCTGCAATATCTTTTCCACCCAGGATCACGCCGCGGCTGCGATCGCCGAATCCGGTGTTCCCGTGTTTGCGATCAAGGGCGAATCACTCGAAGATTACTGGCAGTACAGCCATAAGATCATGGAATGGCACGACGGCGGCGCCCCCAATATGATTCTTGACGACGGTGGTGATGCGACCATGCTGATAAATCTCGGCAGCAAGGCGGAAACAGATATTTCCGTACTCGACAATCCAGGCACCGAAGAAGAAGTCATCGCTTTTGCCTCGATTCGCGCGAAACTGGCCGAGTCGCCCAACTGGTATTCCACAATCCAGAAAAATATCAAGGGTGTTACCGAGGAAACCACCACCGGTGTGCATCGTCTGTACCAGATGCAGGCCAGAGGCGAGCTGCCGTTTCCTGCTTTCAACGTAAACGATTCGGTGACCAAGTCGAAGTTCGATAACCTTTATGGTTGTCGTGAATCACTGGTTGACGGGATCAAGCGTGCCACCGATGTCATGATCGCGGGCAAGGTAGCGGTTGTGCTCGGTTACGGAGATGTCGGCAAAGGTTGCGCTCAATCACTTAAAGGCCTCGGCGCCAGCGTCCTGGTAACTGAAATCGACCCGATCTGTGCCTTGCAGGCAGCGATGGAAGGTTTTCGTGTGGTCACCATGGATAACGCCTGTAGCCAGGCCGATATCTTCGTTACCACGACCGGTAACTTCAACGTCATCCGTAAGGATCACATGGATCAAATGAAGAATCAGGCCATCGTTTGTAACATCGGTCACTTCGACAATGAAATACAGGTTGCCGAAATGAAAGGATACGAATGGGAAAACATCAAGCCCCAGGTTGATCACATCATCTTCCCTGACGGTCGACGCATTATCCTGCTCGCCGAAGGCCGCCTGGTGAACCTGGGTTGTGCCACCGGTCACCCGAGCTTCGTGATGTCGAATTCCTTCACTAACCAGGTGTTGGCACAAATGGAAATCTACTGCAATCCCGGCAAGTATGAAAACGAGGTTTACGTTTTACCGAAACACCTGGACGAAGAAGTGGCGCGCCTGCATCTCGATAAAATCGGCGCCAAGCTGACCACGCTGACCCAGGAACAGGCTGACTACATCGGCGTCAAGGTCGAAGGTCCTTACAAACCCGAAGCTTACCGTTACTAGTCAGACCTGCACCAATGCGGATCCCCCGCGTACATGTCGGCGCTGAGCTTGTGGTTGGCGAGGTATTAGCCCTCGACAAGGCTCAGGGTCATTACCTTAAAAGCGTGCTGCGCCTGAAACCGGGCGCGGCATTTATTTTGTTCAACGGCAGGGACGCAATCGACTACCGGGCCACCCTGACTTTCGATGGCAAAAAGGTTAACGCCAGAATCGAATCAGCGATACCTGTCATCGCCGAGTCGAGGCTCAACAGCGAAATAATACAGGGGCTGGGGCGCACTGATCACACGGACTGGACGATCCAGAAAACCACTGAGCTCGGGGTTAATAAAATCTCGTTGTTCAATGCCGATCGTACGCAATCACCGCTAAAACCGGCGCAGCTGGAAAAGAAGCTTGCCCATTGGCAAGGAGTCGCCATCAGTGCCTGTGAACAAAGCGGCCGTGCGCTCGTGCCCGCAATCAGTTTCTATAGTCACTTACAGCAAGCGCTGGCAGCATCGACCATCGAGTTTAAATTGCTTCTGGATTTTGACGGGGGCTCACTTGTTTCTATATTGCAACCACCTCGTATGGCCGTTTCGATTTTGCTAGGACCCGAAGGCGGGTTGAACCCGACTGAAATCGAACTCGCCAAAACGACCGGCTTTATGCCGGTTAAACTCGGTCCGCGTGTATTGCGCACTGAAACCGCAGCCACAGCTGCGCTCGCCGTCGTGCAAACCACCCTTGGTGATCTGAATTAGACCTGAACCCTCGGGGTCAGACCACGTTTTTCGCCAACCGTGTCAATCCAGGCTCCGAAAGCACCGAAAACCGTGCTCTGACCCCTTCGAAGCCACCAAACCGAAACAACTCTAGGTCGTCAGTTCTTCGACACGATTCTGGTTGAACTCGAGCTTGAGCTCGGCAATGATTTTATCGAAGTCCGGAATAACCCGTGCGAGTTGCTCGTCATCCACCCGGGCCAGTAAGTACGGACTCAACCCCTCATCGCTGCCCGCCACCATGCTATCGGCTTCCGCCAGGTAGGCACGCGGAATATCCTGCATGTGGATTCCTATATATGGCATGTCCGGGTCTTTTCCCGGATTATAGATGATAGCGATTCTGGTACGCGGACCAACTTCGGCAATACCCAGGTTACACAATTTTTCAACCTCAACCACGGGTACATAAACCCCGCGCCAAAGCACCGCACCGGGAAACCAGTCACTGCTATCAGACAACTGACGCGGGGCGGAATAACCGATTATTTCAGCAACCGCCGAGTTCGGAATCAGCAGGTTTAGCGAAGTCAGTGGTAACAGCATGCAACGCACCGATGTTAGTTTGTTACTCATAAATCAGGTCACCCGGCTCCGAGAGCACTTTGAATATTCTCAATCAACTCTTCTTCCTGGTAGGGTTTACCCATGTAATTTGTGACACCGATTTCAATAGCCCGATCACGATGTTTTTCACCGGTACGCGAAGTGATCATGATGATCGGGATTTTCGCAAAAGTTTCTTCATTTTGCATGTGGGTCGCCAGTTCAAAACCGTCCATGCGCGGCATTTCTATATCCAGCAACATGACATCGGGACGTAGATCCTGTAACTGTGCGAGCGCGTCAACCCCATCCTTGGCGGTTACAACTTCGTAGTTATGACGTTCGAGTAGTTTGCTCGCAACCCGACGCATCGTTATTGAATCATCAACCACCATTACTGTACTGCGTGCTTGCTCTACGCGATCGTCACCCGGTTGATAGTCAATCTTGACAGAGGAAGCGCTATGCCGAATCAGCCCGTTGATATCGAGAATCAGAACCACGCTACCGTCGGCCAGAATACTCGCCCCGGCCAGCGCTTTTACCTGGCTCAGCTGCTTGCCCAGCGTTTTGACCACGATTTCGCGGTTACCGATAATTTCGTCAACATGCAAAGCGACCCGAACATCACCCGCACGACTCAGAATTATGGCCTGCTTTTCGTTCTCCACAGCAGGCTTGAACGGGATGCCCGAGCCCACCAGCTTCGACAGGTTATGCAGAGCAAAACGTTGCCCGGCATACTCCAGCTCGGGTTCTTCCTGGTGGTAGTAATCGAGCATCTGCTGATTATCCAGGCGGGTGATACCTTCGATATTAATCAATGGAATTGCATAGGTTTCTTCGCCGGTACGCACCAGGATGGCCTGATTGATCGAAAGCGTAAACGGCAGGCGGGCGATGAAGGTTGTGCCCTGGGGATTGGTTGCGATTTGCAGGGTCCCACCGAGCTGTTTGATTTCGATATCAACCACATCCATGCCGATGCCGCGCCCCGACATCTGGGTTACGTGCTCGGCGGTGCTGAATCCGGGCTCGAGGATATACTGCACCAGGTCCGCCTCGCTCAGCTGGTGACTCTTTTCAAGCAAGCCTAACTGAATCGCGCGACTGCGCACTTTTTCGATACTAACCCCGGCACCATCGTCACTGACACGAATCACGATATCTGATCCGTCACGGGCAATATCAATCGTTATCTTGCCGCTTTCCGCTTTGCCTCTCTTGACACGCTCTACTGGAGTTTCGATGCCATGTGACAGGGCGTTGCGAATAATATGTTCGAGCGGCGCAACCATACGATCGAGCACCTTGTTGTCGACTTCGTTTTCTTCGCCGGAAACTATCAGTTCGGCCTTTTTACCGAGTTCCTGGCTGCTTTGCCTGACCAGGCGACGCAAGCGTGATAACAATCCGGAAAACTTGACCATTCGGCTCTTGATCAAGCCATCCTGGAGATCAGTGCTTACACGCGATTGCTGTAGCAGCAGGGTTTCAGAGTCCTTGACCTGTTCGCCTAACATGCCCTGTAAGCTGGACAAGTCGTTCACCGATTCACCAAGCGAACGCGACAATTCCTGGATCATCGTGTAGCGGTCCATCTCCAGGGGGTCAAACTCGCCCTCCTTGCCAGACTCGCTCCGATGGCTGAAATGAATTTGTGCGTCGGTCTCCGCTTCGAGATTACGCAACTGCCCCTTGAGGCGCGTAATAGTTTGTCCCAGTTCACCCAGATGTGAGCCAAGGCCAGCCACCTGCTGCTCCATACGCGCGCGATAAATACTAACTTCACCGGCCGCATTTACCAGATTATCCAGTAGGTCCGAGCGCACCTTGATGACGTCCTGGGAAGGACGCTCCATATCCGGGGACGACTCTGCAGAGGGATTATCGCTGACGATATCGATATCTTCGCTGTCCATATTCATAGCGACTATGGTGCCGTCATCCTGGGCAGCTTCGTCATTGCCCCCAAGGCGTAAGTTCTTCAGCAACCCGACCAGGTCTGTGCAATCACTCATTGCCCGTCCTTCCTGGGCCTCGACTACCTGTTGATGTAACAGGTCAAAACAATCCTTCAACAATTCGATCAAATGGCCATTTCTATCTACCCGCCCATCGATGACGGCGATAAACATGGACTCCATTTCATGCGATAGATCGCTGATCTCCTTGAGCTCCGCCATCCGCGCACCACCCTTTAGCGTATGCAGATAACGCTGCAACTCCATTAGCGCGCTGTAGTCGAGGGCGCCGGGCTCATCAGATTCCTGCCCAGACCATTGGTGCAGGGTATTGTCGCTCATTTCCAGCAACTCATTCGCTTCATCGACGAAAATGGAAAGCAATTCGTCATCCTGTTCGGTATCAACCGCGTCACTCATCATCGTCAGGGTATCGATGAACTCACCGGTCGGTGTTGCCTCATCATCCGGAATTTCAACAGTGTACTCTTCAAAATCTTCAGCTAACGCTATCAAGCTGATCTTTAAGTCTTCGGAAATTCCTGGTAATCGTCGAGTCGTAACCAGCTCATCGGTCATGGCGTGAAGCGCGCGTTGTCCCTCGCGATAAAGGGCTACTATTTCATGATCGAGCGCCATTTTTTGCGAGATCGCCAATCTCAAAGGCTTTTCCATCAGGCCAGCAAGCTCGCCAACAGTCGAGATATCCGCGGTTCGTGAGGCACCATGAATAGTGTGTAGTGCGCGATAGACTTCTTCGGAGGGAACTAGTTCCTGGGTCTGTTCTGCATGGTCAAGAGCGGAACTTACTATGCCTAGGTGCTGTTCTACCTCTTGTTGGTAAATTGTCAGTAGTTCCGGATCGAATGACAGGCCGGTTGGTTCGAGCGGCTCTTGAACCCTGGACTCGCTGTCCCCTGCCTCGTCTCCAGGCATCCGCATCCCTGTCGTTTCGACTAAAGGGTCAGGGGAGTCCTCCTGGTCTTCTACTTCGTCAGTCACTACCGATTCTACGACATCGATGCCAGCCTCTTCAGTTTCAGATTGAACCTCAATTTCGAGCGCATCGAATTCGGGATCGAGGGTTTCAAATTCAATTTCTTCCGCTTCGAGCTCCGCAACCTGCGTGAAAATTTCATCATCCTCGAGCGCAGGGGTTTGCAGGACGATTTCCTCCGCTTCAATTTCAGGCCCGAGGGTATGCAGGGCGATTTCCTCGGCTTCAATTTCAGGCTCGAGGGTTTGCATAACTATTGCTTCGACTGCTGGCTCATCTGTAACTACCGGGGCTTCAACTTCAGCCTCGTCCACGGTCTCGGCTTCGCCCGTCATTGATTTCGCTACCTCGGCCTTAAACGCCACTTCGTCATCAATATCGTCATCGAAATCATCCCCGAGAAAATCTTCGCCGATGGTCTCGATCTTTATGGTTTCCCCGGTACCTGGCTCCATTTCAGCGGGCTCAAACGCCTCGGACTCGACCGCCTCTGTTTTCGACTGGCCGGTGACGGCTTGAGCATAGTCGATCGCCTGGGTGTAGCTCTCCGCCCCGGAAATTTGCAGCGGTTGTGCCAGCAGTGTGTCTCCGAAGCCTGGCTCCGCCGACACAGGATCATCGTCGTCGTCCGCGGTGCCCTGGACCTGGCTTATTTCGAAGGCAGCGGGGTCGACCTGAACAGTGTCCGGTTCGATCTCTTCAAGTATTGCCTCGCTCAATTTATCCGGCGGAATAATCTGCGTGGTTGCACCGACACCGATACCCCTCCATTTAGTTTCATCACTGTCGGTTATTCGATCATATGAAGATTCAACTTCGGGGGTTCTTTGCGTATGCTCGTACAGCAAGCGCTCAGCCTTGAATTCTGCCAGTGCTCGCGCGAGCCCCCGCAGATGGTTGATATCGGCCTCTGGCGCTGCGGACGTCTTCAGCTCTACAACCAGTTCTGGCAATACTACTGCGGCTTTACCAACTGTCTCTATAACCCGCTTGTCAGGGGAAACTGTTTTATCGATCACGCGATTCAACAATTGTTCAAAATCCCAGGCAAACTCACCAATCTTCATGGCCCCAACCAGGCGCCCACTCCCTTTTATAGTATGGAACGCCCGACGGATATTTCTTACCGCGTTTTCATCTTCCGGATGTAGTAACCAGTCTTGTTGCAAGCGCGCTATGTTGAGCGACTCTTCCTCGGCTTCCTCGAGGTAAATTTCGAGTATCTCGGGATCGCTACCCGGCCTGAGTACTTCCAGCTCCTCGTCTATAGAAATTACTTCGAGTGGTTTATCGACAGGTACACTAATCGTTTCGACTTCGGTTGTGAGCGCCTCACCTGATGCCAAAGCAGGCTCGAACTGGTGATCGGTGGAGCGATCGTCGCTAGTCAATTCCACGGCGACTACGGACTCTTCCCCGGCTTCACTATGGCCGCCATCGACTGCCGGGGCAGAGTCGGCGACCTGTTCTGTCTCGACTGGAGGTTCAGGTCTGGTTTGCGCATCGGGTTCGGTTCGAAGCTGAAC